>Ga0334893_1000037_pt1 | contig 235040 bp, 227 predicted proteins | sample GraSluR3_MG_5_FD_207218 | JGI IMG/M metagenome (GOLD analysis project Ga0334893, IMG submission 207218) | Sludge microbial communities from methane-producing bioreactor in Wageningen University, Netherlands - Granular Sludge_09_05-R3 | ecosystem: Engineered > Bioreactor > Anaerobic >...
AGTTAAGCCCTCCATCGCCGATGATACTGCATGGTAGCGTGTGGGAAAGTAGGTCGCCGCCAAGGAATATTTCAGCCCCCGGTCTTTTTGACCGGGGGCTTTTTTATTGCCCAACCCCCGGCCTCCATAAGCCTGTAGGCTCATCTGCGTTCCCATGCCTTCCTCCAATGACAAGATGTGTTTCGCGTGCCGTCCGTCCACTGACGGATAGGTAGTCGTTCACGTGCAGGCCGCTGGCCGTCGATTTCCACCAGCGGCAAGGCAGGAATCGTTCGCACACAGCCCCACAGCCAGACAAAACGCCAGCCGCCGGATAAGCCGATGGTTGCTGGGCAGGCAGTTGTCAGAACAGGCAAATCCTCCGCGTTACCGGCAGCCCAAGGTTGCTTTCCGCCGCCTCGGTACTGCATGACCTGGCGCACCTTGCCTTCATTCCCTTCCACAAACGCTTGATGATCATCTTTACGTAATTACCCCGCTCAGACGTTGGCGTAAGCCTGCCCCTTGGCGTGCGCGCGATTCCTACGACTGAAGGGGATGTCGTCCAGAGGGAGAGGGACGGCTGTTAGAGAAAGGGGGAGCATGGATCGAGAAAGGTGGGGGAGTTTGTTCCCCCGGCTTCCTTTGCGTGGGCCTTTCGCGGGTTGATCGAGAGCAGCCCCGGCCGGGGCGCGCGGGGTGGCCGATGAGCTGTTGCCAACTCCGGCATTCAATCGGTTCAGACGCTATCGGGCGAGAATCCGCTCCTGAAAGCGCGTGCGGCCGTTATCGTGCGAAGAGTACGCGAGGCTAGTGAGATGAAGGGCGGGCCAGCTAAAAGGGGAGTGAATTCCGGGAGAAGATAATTACCGCCGGGAAAGGATTGGGTCTATTTCGCCTTAATTTTGTGTGAGGGCAGCAGGTTGTACTTGGTTTCGTCCAGGAGGGATGTTTTGGCCCTGCATAGTTTGCATGTGTCGACGGGCGCGGTCGGTAAATTGTGCGGCCAGTTCGGCTATACGCTGGGAATGTTCTTGCGGGTGTAGTTATGGTTTGAGATAGTCTATTTAACCCAGATTCAGACTTGAAGGAGGGGACGTGACGAAGTTGAAGGCTGTACCCAAGGTCATACCCATCCGGAATAAGGAAATTACCAAGGAGAAGTTGGTCAAGGCCGTGGGGAAGGTTTTGGCCGAGGTGGGGTTTCAGCGGTTGGGGGTGAACATGGTCGCCCGTGAGGCCGGTGTGGATAAGAAATTGATTTATCGCTATTATCACGGTTTGGAAGGGCTTGTCGCCGAGTACGGCCGAACGGTCGAGTTTTGGCCTACGGCTGAAGAATTACTCGGAGGAGATGCTGAACGTATTCGGCAAATGGCGCCCCATAAACTTATGTCCCTGTTTTTCAAACGGTATTTGCGGGCTATCCTGCGCAGACCACAGACTTTGGAAATATTGGCTTGGGAAGGGGTGGTGCGTAACGGTCTGACCAAGGGGTTGGAAGATGTTCGAGTCAAAACGGCATTGGAATTCTTCGAACTGATGGATGCTGATCCGCCAGAAGAAGTGGACTTGACCGCGTTGGTCATGATTCTGGCCGCTGCGGTCAATTTTCTCGCCGTCAGGTCTCGTATGCACGATAGCCTGGGCGGTGTGGATGTGCGTTCCGAGGCTGGCTGGAAGAGGATCGAGGATACGCTCGACTTGTTGCTTGAGCGGACGCTGCAACAATGACAAAGGCCCAGGTTGCACAACCTGGGCCTTTATGCCGACGAGCCTATTTGGATTTGCCGCGCTTTGTCCAGAGCTGCATTTCCTTCATCTTCTTGCGGCGTTCGCGTTGCAGCGATTTGCAAACCAGAGGCAGTTTCTTTTTATAGCCGTACTGCTCGCGGTACTCTTCGGGAGTCATGCCGTGCGTGGCCAGATGTTTCTTGGTTAATACCTTGAAGGATTTTCCGCAGGCGCAGCAGAGAATGGATTTCTCGCGGATGGCTTTTTGCGGATCCACGGCTGCCGGGGCTGCACTGTCGACGGCCTCACCTTCGGCGATGGCTTTGATACCGGCGGCCAGTTTCTGTACCATGGATGTGATTTCTTCCTCGGTCATGGTCCGAACGCTGGCTTGTGCCTTCACGATTTCCAACGCTTCTTGCAAATAATCTTCCATGGGAATCTCCTTAGTTGTTCGGACCATCGGAAGAGGAGTGAATCCAAATGCCGTTCCGCGTCCAATGTTATAATGTAAAACTTCACCGCAATTAAATTCTATTAAACATATGCTGTTCTGTGTCAAGATATTATAATTCAGCATACTGAGTTGAATAATTGAGTCGCGAAACAAAGCACTCAAGAAGCTTCGGGACCAGTCGTTTATTCTCTATGGTCTTGATTCCTCAGCTAGGGTGAAGTATACGGCAGAGTGTTGAGACGTTGTTTTTGAATAAAGTACAATCAATGGAGAGATGAATGAGTTCGGATGGCAATAAAATCCACAAGTTAGAGGCTGTGCACACTGAAAAGAATGCCAATGATTCAGACGCGGAGCAGCCGGTGGCTTCCTCCGTGGCCGCCAACACCACCAGTCGCGACATGAGCAAGGTGGCGGTCATTGTTTCCCTGCTCGTCGTTGTCCTGTTGGTGATTTTCTTTTTTGGCATGAATCGCAATATTGCCGGATTGACAGAAGAAGTGAAGAGCCTGGGCGTGCTGCGTCAGGATGTCACCAAGCTTGATGAGCGGATGTTGCAGATGGAAGAGGGCCTCCCCTCGCAGATGAAGCGGATGCTCGCTCACGACATGGTCAACGAGATGGCCATGAAGGCCGCTTATCTCGGCAATACGCTTGAGGATCAGGCCCTTCGCGACAAGATGCAGGGCATCATGCAGTCTCTCAAAGAGGTCCGCGGAGAACTGGAAAAGTAGTTTTCATCTCGGGAAAGAATTTGATCGGAGGTGTGGCAATTTGTTTGCCGCACCTCTTTTTTTTAAGCCCCATATTGGACGCTGCTGATCGATAATGGTCAAAATATCCTTGACATATCGGCAAATATTTTGTGTTGTCTAATAAATTGATCAAATATCAACAAGCGGTTGCAAGATGGGCAGAAAGTTTATCAGTTTGCGCGAAGTCGGGAGACGGTTGGATATTCCGCCATCGACTGTCGTGTATTATAAGGATAAATTTGAGAAATTCATCCCGGCTGAAGGCGGGGATGGGCGTCGGGCGCGGTACCCCGTCGAGGTCGTGGAAATCTTCAGGAGGATTCGTAAGATGTTCAATGACAATTGGTCAACTGAACAAATAGAGCGAGAATTAGCCTTGAAGTTCGGTGCATTGATGGATGATTCTCTGTTTGATCAACCAATTGAACAAAATGTGTCCTCTCGTGTTGTGCAGGAGCTCGCCGGGGTGTTGTCCGGAATGGGCGATTTGTTGAACGATCAGTCGTTGTTTCGGAGCGAGATTCGTTCCCTTCGAGATGAGGTTGCGGCTCTTCGCGCGGAACGTGAGGCTGATGCGGCCAAGCAGGAAGAGGCTGTCCGCTCGTTGCGTGAGGAGATCGCGTCGCTTAAACGCAGGTTGTCGGCTCGGGAGCGTGGCGGAACCATTAATTTCCCGTCAGCCGAATTTCTGTCCAGCCCGCTGGTCATCGCGTCCGGCGGCGAATACCTCGGCGTGCAGGGGAAGGGGCGCAAACATTTTTCACTTGAGGATTTTGTTCAGCTCATAGAGCGCAAGGAGTCGGATACCGTGGCGGTGGAAACGTCCTGGAAACGGCAGGATGACCACTGGACGTTGGATGTTCGCACAGAGGATTCCGGCAGCGGGAGGGAGCAGAATATCGTACTGGAGGCGAGGAAGACGGTCACGCCGAGCCGGAATACGGTAACGGAAATAATTCGGCTCAATATAGACGGCAACGATGCACCCGATGCGCTTCTGCTGACGTTGTTTCGCCAGTTGAAGTCTGTTTTCAATGGGTAACGAGCGTAATTGTTATAATCTTCTTCTAGAAAAACTCTTGATTGATTCGGTCGTTTCAATTATATAGCTACTGCCGAATATATTGTCAGGCACCAAGTTTCGCCGGTTCATGTGGAGGAGACGGTATGCCCCAGGTCGCTGCAAGAATTACTCATGATCAGGAAAAGTGGCTCAAGGACTATTTCAAGACCAAGAGTGCTGGAGCCGAATTTATCCTGCCCTGGGCGGTCGACGTCTTTTTCAAGTCCATTCGCAATGTTTCCAGTGATTTTTCCGTTGCCGAACTGAAGACGATTCTGGAATCCCACCGGGAAGTAAAGCTGTTGCCCAATCAGTCCAAGCAGGCGTACCTGCTGCTGCGGGTTGAGGAGGCGTGCGATGAGCACAACATCCACATCCAGCATGGGGCGAGCAAGAGCAACCTTGAGGTCAAGCTTCGCCGCCTGACAGATCTTCAGGCTACGGCCCTGATGATCTGGGCCACTGCATATTGGGTCAGCAAGGCCTGGAACGGCGTCTCTGTCGAAGACTACGTCAAGCTGTCCTGCGGTTGATCGGCGGCTTCAAGCCGCTTCCTTTTTTTTGCGATTGTCGGTTGTGGGTGATCTTACCCGCCGATGATCGTTGTTTTTTTGGAGGTTGAACCATGGAAAGACTTCCCTGCGTCCTGACCATCGCCGGTTCCGATTCCGGCGGGGGGGCTGGCATTCAGGCTGATCTTAAAGCCATAACCATGCTCGGCGGGTTCGGGGCGAGCGTTATCACCGCGCTGACTGCCCAGAATACCACAGCCGTGACCGGCATTCATGCCCCTTCGGCCAGGTTTGTGGCCCTGCAACTCAAGACCGTACTCGATGATATTCGGGTGGACGCGGCCAAAACGGGAATGCTCTTTTCCGCTCCGATCATCGAAGCCGTGGCGGACGGGTTGAAGAACAAGACTTTTCCCCTGGTGGTTGACCCGGTTTGCGTGGCTACATCGGGCGGCAAGCTCCTGCAGGATGATGCCGTGGAAGCCATGGTGGACCGGATGTTTCCTCTTGCGGACCTGCTTACCCCGAACATACCCGAGGCCGAATTGTTCACGGGTATGAAGCTCAAGAGCCGGGAGGATATCTTTCTGGCCGGAAGGCGACTACTCGATATGGGGCCGAAGGCTGTGCTCATCAAGGGCGGACATGCCGATTCCCTGGCCGTGACCGACTGGTTCATGCGGCCGGGAGCCGAGCCGATTCCCTTCATGCAGCGGCGGGTCGACACGGATTGCACCCATGGCACAGGCTGCACCCTGTCCGCATCCATCGCTACCGGACTGGCCCGGGGACTGGATATGGAGGCGGCCATCCTGCGTGCCCAGGAGTATTTGAATCTGGCCTTGCGGGCCGGTTACCGGCTTGGAGAAGGGGGCGGCCCGCCCAACCATCTCGCGCCGAGGATCATGGAGCGGGCCAGGGAGACTGTTTTGGCCGCGGTGGATGACCTGGGCAGACGGCTGGCGGCCGTTCCCGGGTTCGAAGCATTGTTGCCTCGCGGCAGGACCAATGTGGCTGTTGCCGTGCCTTTTGCCGATTCCTTTCGCGACGTGGCGGGTTTTTCCGGCGGGTTCATCGCCTTGGCGCGCGGCGGCGTGGATGTGATTGGATATCCCGAGTTCGGAGCTCCCGAGCGTGCCTCGGCGTTGCTGCTGTCCGCCCGGATGGTGCGGCCGGAGGTTCAATGCGCCATGACACTGCGGGGCGGCGAGGGTGTTTGCGATGTTCTCGCCGAGCTTGGCATGGAGGTCGCCTGGATGGATTGGGAAGGGCGGCCCGAGTACGTTGATGGCGAAGGTCACGGGTTCGAGGAGTGGGGCGGATTGGAAGCCCTCAAGTCGCATCCGGCGCCGGGTGATGTCAGGGTGCTGGGCGATCCGGGCGGCACTGGCAGGGAGCCTGCCATTCACGTGCTGGCCGAAAACGTGGACGAGTTGCGGGTCGTTTTGCGCAAAATCGCCGACAAGCTGGTCGGAAACGTCGATGAAATGTAGATTTCCGTCGCCGCAACGTCCCTATAGGTTGACATATGCGCGAGAGCTTGCTTAAACAGCACGTTCTTTTTGCGGGCGTGGCGGAATTGGTAAACGCGCCAGATTTAGGATCTGGTACCTCACGGTTTGGGGGTTCGAGTCCCTCCGCCCGCACCACAAAATGCCATATTTACGCGCCTGCCCAGGCGTTTGAGGAGGATACGTCTCATGGAATACAATGTTGAAGAACTTTCCCCGGTGAAACGCAAGATCACCGTGGATGTCCCTGCCGAAGAGGTCAACGCCGCTCTCTCCGCCACCGTCGCCCTCTATCGTATGCAGGCCGACGTCAAGGGCTTCCGCAAGGGCAAAGTGCCGTCCTCGGTCGTCGAGTCCAAGTACCACAAGCAGGTTTATGGCGAAGCGACCACCGATCTGATTAACTACCAGATCAACGAAATTTTGAGCGGTCTGGCCCTGCAACCCATGTCCCGCCTCGACGTGGATGCCGCGGAACTGGTTCGGGACGAGGATTTCAGCTACTCCATCGAGTTCGAGGTCGCGCCCAAGCTTGACCTGCCCAAGTACAAGGGCCTTCAGGTCGACGAAGTGGACGTTGAAGTCTCTGACGACGAGGTCGCCGAAGTCGAGGAGCGCATCCTCGAAAACAACGCCGAAGTGAAGGTCATCGAGGACGTCCGCGCCCCGAAGGACGGCGAGGTTGCCTCCGTCAGCTTCGGCGCCTACCAGGATGGCAAAATCGTCGAGGGCATTCAGGCCGAGAATTTCGATCTGGTCCTGGGCCAGAATCAGGCCCTGCCCGAGTTCGAGGAGCTCATCAAGACCCTGACTCCCGGCGAAGGCGGCGAGACGGACATCACCTTCCCGGCCGACTTCATCAATGAGAATCTGGCTGGCCGGACCGTGACCATGAAGGCCAAGCTGCACGCGGTCAAGGAGCGCATCAAGCCCGAGATGACCGACGAAGTGGCCAAGAAGGCCGGTTTCAAGGATGTTGAGACCATGCGCAAGGGCATTCGCGAGTCCTATGCCTCCCAGCGCAAGCAGATGAGCAAGTCCGCCGCCCAGAGCGAGCTTCTGACTTCCATCATCGACGGCATCGATGAATTCCCCCTGCCGCCGGCCATGGTCGAGGATCGTATCGATCGTCTGCTGAAGGACCTGGAATACCGCCTGGATCGTCAGGGCAAGGGCTTCCAGTCTCTGGGCAAGACCCCCGAGGAGCTGCGTGAGGGCTTCCGCACCGAAGCCGAGGGCTCCGTGAAGACCGAAATTCTGCTGCTGGCCGTTGCCGCAGAGGAAGGACTGGAAATCTCCCCCGAGGAGATCGACGCCACTCTGTCCCATCTGGCCATGCAATCCCGTCAGCCCCTGCACGAGCTGAAGAAGTACTACGAGGACAACAACCTCATCGTTCCTCTCAAGGACCGTCTGTTGTGCGACAAGGCTTCCGAGCTGATTTACGATTCTGCCGAGGTCAAGCTGATCGCTGCGCCCACCGAGGGTGCGGCCGCCAAGACCGAGACCGCTTCCGAGTCCGACGTGGACGGCGAGGCGAAGTCCGGCGGCATCCAGTTCAAGGACAAGGCCGAGGCTGTCGAGTGGGCCGTGAACACCTTGGGTCTCAAGGAATCCACCGCCAAGAGCTACTCCCTGTCCAAGCTCCAGGAGCGTGCCGACAAGTACGAGGCCGAACAGGCCTAAGCTTTCGGAAACGAAACAAGACGAGCGGCGGTCCGGGAACTTCCGGGCCGCCGTTTTTTTCAGCCGCTCTTGACCTTGCCTCGCGGATGCCTATTTGGTTCCGTGAGCGTGGGAAGTTTCCCCTTGTCCTCACAGGGGAAATATCTCATAATCAATGTCGTAAAACTGAGTGGATACGGGCCTTGGTCGCCCGTTTCGAGATAGCCGGAGAGCAATGATTCCCTTCCGGCTTCCGATAAACCGCCCAATATCCTTCAAGGAGACATACATGGTCGCCATTCCGATGGTCATCGAAACAACCGGCCGCACCGAACGTGCGTACGATATCTATTCCCGGCTCCTCAAAGACCGGATCATCCTGCTCGGCAGCGCTATCGACGATCACGTGGCCAGCCTCATTTGCGCTCAGCTCCTGTTTCTGGAGTCCGAAGATCCGGAAAAGGAAATTTATATGTATATCAACTCGCCGGGCGGCGTGGTGACCGCTGGCATGGCCATCTACGATACCATGCAGTACATCTCCGCCCCGGTGGCCACCCTGTGCCTCGGGCAGGCGGCCAGCATGGGCTCGCTGCTGCTCGCGGCGGGCGAGAAGGGGATGCGTTACGCATTGCCGCACAGCCGAATTCTGATTCACCAGCCGCTGGGCGGCGCGCAGGGCCAGGCGTCGGATATTTCCATCCATGCCAAGGAAATTCTGCGCATGAAGGACGAGCTTAACGGCATCCTGGCCCACCACACCGGGCAGTCCCTGGAAAAGATCACTGCGGACACGGACCGCGATTATTTCATGTCGTCCGAGGAAGCCCTCGAATACGGACTCATCGACAAGGTCATGAAGTCCAGGGCGGACGTGGACGAAAGCATTAAGGGTTAACCGTCATGACGACTGAAAAGAAGAATAATTCACCGGATCTGTGCTGCTCGTTCTGCCGTAAGACGCAGGCGAAGGTGCAGCGGCTCATCGCCGGGCCGGACGTATACATCTGCGACGAGTGCGTCGCCCTGTGCAACGACATCATGGCTCAGGAGACCATCAGCGAGGAATTCGAGGATGGCCGCCTGCTTCCCCCGCAGGAGATCAAGGACCTGCTGGATCAGTATGTCATCGGTCAGGACCAGGCCAAGAAGATTCTGGCCGTGGCCGTGCACAACCACTACAAGCGTGTCCTGTACGCTTCGGCCAATACCTCTGCCGACGATGTCGAGATAGACAAGTCCAACATCCTGCTCATCGGGCCTACCGGCTCGGGTAAGACGCTGTTGGCCCAAACCCTGGCCCGGGTCCTCAAGGTCCCGTTCGCCATCGCCGACGCCACCACGCTGACCGAGGCCGGTTATGTGGGCGAGGACGTGGAGAACATCCTGGTGCAGTTGCTCCAGAATGCCGACTACGACATCGACGCGGCTTCCCGGGGCATCATCTACATAGACGAGATCGACAAGGTCGCCCGCAAGGGTGATTCCCCGTCCATCACCCGGGACGTTTCGGGCGAGGGCGTGCAGCAGGCTTTGCTCAAGATCATCGAAGGCACCGAGGCCAATATCCCGCCCAAGGGAGGCCGCAAGCACCCCCAGCAGGAATTTATCCGCATGGATACCTCGAACATCCTGTTCATCCTGGGCGGCGCGTTCATTGGCCTGGACAAGATCGTGCAGCAGCGCAGGCAGGGCTCCGGAATGGGGTTCGGCGCCAAGGTCGAGGCCAAGAAGGAAATGGCTTTGGGCGAGCTCTTCGCCATGGCTGAGCCCATGGACCTCACCAAGTTCGGTCTGATTCCCGAGTTTGTGGGCCGTATCCCGGTGCAGACCGCTCTGGAGGAATTGACCGAGGACGACCTGGTGCGCATCCTGACCGAGCCGAAGAATGCGCTCGTCAAGCAGTACCGAAAGCTTTTCGAGCTGGACAAGGTGGAGTTGACCTTCACCGAGAACGCGTTGCGGGCCATCGCCAAGAAGGCCATCGAGCGCAAGACCGGCGCGCGCGGCCTGCGCAACGTGCTGGAAAAGACCATGCTCGATATCATGTACAAGCTTCCGGCCATGCCCGACGTGCGCGAGTGCGTAATCAACACGGCCGTAGTCGAAAAGGACATGGATCCGCTGCTCTTGTATCATCAGGAAGTTAAGTCCGCATAGGACGCTTCGGATTGACATTCCGCCCGCGGGCCTTACTTTCACTGCATCGGCGGTAGCCCCCTTTTCGGGGGCGCACGCCTTATTTTAACCCTCGGAGGAATTAATGCCGACTTTCAGTTTCGACGGCAAGAAATCCCCTGATGCCATGACCCTCCCGATGATGTCGTTGAGGGAAGTGGTTATGTTTCCGAAATCCATCGTTCCGCTTTTCGTGGGACGTGAGGCCTCCATCAAGGCCATAGAGACCGCGGTAGCAGACTTCGGCAAGCAGATTTTCCTGGTCACCCAGAAAAGCCCTGAGAAGGAACACCCCGAAGCGGGTGATCTGTATCGGGTCGGTACGGTCAGCAAGATTTTGCAGATGCTCCGTCTGCCCGACGGCACCATCAAGGTGTTGTTCGAGGGCGTGTCCCGCGCTGAGTGGGACCCGGAAATCGACATGATCCCTTATGCCGAAGAGGAGGGCGACTACCCCAAGGCCCGGTTCCGGACCTTGGATGACGCCGGTGTGGATTCGGCCGAAGCCGACGCGCTTATCCGCGTGGTCCAGGATTCCCTGGAAGAGTTCGGCAAGGTCAACAAGAAGGTGGCCCCCGAGGCCATTCTGGCCATGTCCACCATCAAGGACGCGGGGCAGCTCGCCGACCAGATCATGCCGCACCTCAAGATCGATTTCTCCCGGAAGCAGGAGATTCTTGAAGAGCTGGATCCCAACCGCCGTCTGGAGCGCGTGTATGAGCTCCTGCTCGGCGAGATCGAGATCGTCTCCATCGAGAAGCGCGTCAAGGGACGCGTCAAGGAACAGATGGAGAAGAACCAGCGGGAGTATTATCTCAACGAGCAGGTCAAGGCCATCAACAAGGAGATGGGCCGGGAGGACGATCCTCAGGCCGAGGCGCAGGAGCTGGAGGCCCAGCTTGACGCCAAGCCCATGTCCGAGGAGAACCGCGAGCGGGTCCGCAAGGAAATCAAGAAGATGCGGACCATGCAGTCGTCGAGTGCGGAGTACACCGTGGTCCGCAACTATATCGACTGGGTGCTCGACCTGCCTTGGGACAATATCAAGGACGACAAGGATGTGGATATCTCCAGGGCCCGGGCCATCCTCGACGAGGATCACTATGGCCTGGAAAAGCCTAAGGAGCGCATCCTCGAATATCTGGCCGTGCAGACCCTGGTGGAGACCATGAAAGGTCCCATCCTCTGTTTTGTCGGCCCTCCGGGCGTGGGCAAGACCTCCATCGCCCGTTCCATCGCTCGTTCCATGGACCGCGAGTTCCTTCGCCTGTCTCTGGGCGGCGTGCGCGACGAGGCCGAGATTCGTGGCCATCGCCGGACCTATGTGGGCGCTATGCCCGGCAAGATCATCCAGTCGCTGAAGCGGGTGAAGTACAACAACCCGGTCATCTGCCTGGATGAGGTGGACAAGATGTCCGCCGATTTCCGTGGCGATCCGTCCGCGGCCCTGCTCGAAGTGCTGGACCCGGAGCAGAACTACGCATTCAACGATCACTATCTTGATCTGGATTACGACCTGTCCAAGGTGTTCTTCATCACCACGGCCAACAATCTGGAAGGCATTCCGCTGCCGTTGCAGGACCGCATGGAGATCATCCGGCTGCCCGGTTACCTGGAAACCGAGAAGATGGAGATCGCCAAGGGCTTTCTTCTGCCCAAGCAGATCAAGCAGCACGGTCTCGGCTCCGAGAATCTCAAGATATCGGACAACGCCGTTCTGGACGTGATCCGCTACTACACGAAGGAAGCGGGCGTCCGTAACCTGGAGCGCGAGATCGCCTCCATCTGCCGGAAGACCGCCATGAAGATCGTGGATTCCCATGATCGCGACAAGTCCGTCACCGTATCCAAGCAGAGCCTGCAGAAGATGCTCGGCGTGACCAAGTATACCTACGGCGAGCGCGAGGAGGAATCCCAGGTCGGCGTGTGCAACGGTCTGGCATGGACCCAGCTTGGCGGCGAGATGCTGCTCGTGGAAGTGGTGCTTATGCCCGGCAAGGGCAAGGTGGAGATCACCGGCAAGCTTGGTGACGTGATGAAGGAATCCGCAAGAGCGGCAGTTTCCTACATCCGGTCCCGGTCTGACCTGTTGGGGCTCAAGCCCGACTTCTACAAGCTGGTGGATATTCACATCCACGTGCCCGACGGAGCCACTCCCAAGGACGGCCCGTCAGCAGGTATCACCCTGACTACGGCACTTGTCTCCGCGTTGTTGAACATCCCGGTTCGCCACGACCTGGCCATGACCGGCGAGATTACCTTGCGCGGCCGCGTCCTGCCCATCGGCGGACTGCGCGAGAAGCTCCTGGCGGCCCATCGCGGGCTTATCAAGACCGTGCTCATTCCTGCGGAGAACGAGAAGAACCTCCAGGATGTGCCCAAGGAAATCCTCAAGGACCTTGAGGTGATCCCGGTCAAGACAATGGATCAGGTCATTGACAAGGCCTTGAAAGGGAGTTCCCGGAACGTCTGGGTTCGAAATCACGGCGAAGCGCCGGTAGCGGCCGGACTCCTCAAGGAGGAGTTCCAGCGGCCCGCACGCCAGTAAGCTTCCGCATCATTGTTTGAAATTAAAGCCCGACGGTCTTGCCGTCGGGCTTTTTTCGTGTAGGCTGAAGAGAACATGGAGGTTTTGTAATGAGCGAACTTACGAGAAAAGAACGCGCCATGGGCGCGATAGTCGGTATGTACATCGGAGACGCCCTCGGGCTGGGACCGCATTGGTATTACGATCTCAACGAGTTGCGGGCCGCTTATGGCGATTGGATCACCGACTACATGCCGCCCAAGCCTGGGTGGTACCATGACGGATGCCTGGCCGGGGATGTTTCCCAGACCGGGCAAGTGTCCATGCTCCTGCTCGCTTCATTGGCTGAGCGCGGTGAATACGACGAGGCCGATTTCACAGGGCGTCTGGATGAATTCCTCGACACGCTGGACGGTACTCCTCATGGCGGACGGTATACGGATATCGCCATGCGCGAGGTCTGGCAGGCCCGCAAAGGGGGCGTGCCGTGGGCCGAGGCCGGCGGTTTGTCGGATTCGGGCGAGGCCGCCGTGCGCGGAGTCATGCTCGCCGCGCGTTACGCCGCTGATCCTCGCGGGCTGGCCGCTCATGCCATGTCCAACATTCATCTGACCCATGCGGAGCCCTTTGTGGCCGCTCAGTCGCTGGCCTTCATTCTGGCCGTTTGCAGGCTGATTCGGGGCAAGACGCTGGAAAATTCCGGCAAGTCGCTTATGGGGTGGGCGCAGAAGGAAGTGGACAGGGCGCTCATCGATGTGTTCCTGCAACCCGGACTGGTCCATCAGGCGGCGACCGATCCCGCCATCACGGTGGAACCGCCGGAGCGAATTGCCCAGATATACGGCCTGGCCTGTCAGCTTGGTTTCATGGTTCCTGCGGCGTACTGGCTTTCCAGCCGGTTTGCCGATTATGAGACCGCGGTGCTCACGGCCGTGAACGGAGGTGGCAACAACATGGCCCGCGCTTGTTTGACCGGTGCTCTCTCCGGCGCGTTGGTCGGAATCGGCGGCATCCCGCAGCGGTTCATCGACGGCTTGCGCGATCGGGACGAGATACTGGCCAACGCGGAAAAAGTTGCGTCTGTCCTGGAGTAGTTAGCCGGAAAGAGCCTGTCCCAGGTTGAGGGCGCTGATGGAGGTGAGCAGGGCGTTGTTCCTGAGCATCTGCATCCCCGGATTATCGCCTTTGGCGGTTGTCGAATTGTTGTTGTGCATCGCTTCCTTGGGATCGATGCCTCTCGGCTGGTAACCTTTTTCCCTTTCCTCTTCCTCTTTCTTGTCCGTTTTCCCGGGCATTTTGTCGGTCATTGCGGAGAGGTGGGATTTGGTCTTAACGCCCGTGATCTTTTCGAGTTCCTTCTCGATGTCGCGGATGCGTTCCTTTTGCTCGTCCGTGGGATTGCCTTCGGCCATGGCCATGGTCTGGGCCAGGAGGTTTTGCAGGAAGATTACCCGGCTCTGTTCTTCCGGGGTAAGCTCCTTCTTGAAAGAAAGGGCGGAGCCGGACGTTTCGTCCGCCTCTGCCTTGCCCGCTTCTTCTCCCACGGGCGATATGTTTCGCGATTGTCCTATCAGTCTGGCCGAGGCCTCCGGCCAGACGGTGGACATGTCCATTGATATCTGCATCTGTTCTCCTTGGGGGAAAGATATTCCGCCCACGGAGAAAATGCAGGAATCGTTCCGGAAAAATGCTCCTAAAAAAACGCGGCCCGCTTGAAGCGGGCCGCGTTTTTTTAGGGAGTTAACGAATTTTCGATGTGATGTTGTGCTTGATCCAGGTGCCGTCCCACCATTCGATCGGTTGGGTGGGGATGCCCGCCACGATGATGCCGTAGTGGAGGTGATCGCCGCCTGCCAGACCGGTCGCTCCGGTGTGGGCGATGATCTGTCCTCTGGTGACCATGTCGCCGGGATGCACTTCGATGGATGAGAGGTGGGCGTAGAGGGACTGGAGCCCGAGACCGTGATCGAGGACCACCACGTTGCCGTAGATGCCCAGGAAGTCGGCGTAGACCACACGTCCGTCGTTGCCCGCCGGAACAGGGGCGTGCTTGACGCTGGCCAAGTCCAGGCCGAGGTGGGTCTGGTGGTCAACCTTTTTGCCTTTGTACATGTAGTCGCGCGCGTCGGCGAACCGGGCGCGGTTGGCCGCATTGGGCAGCCGGACGAACGGGCCGGACCAGAGCATGGTCGGGCTGGTCTGCCGGCTGAACTCCACGAGCTTGGCGCGGTTTTCCCCTCGGATGGTGTTGTTGATGTAAAGGTATTGATCGAGCAGGGAGCCCTGGTTGGGAACCAGTCCCTGGAATTCCGGGATGGTCTGCTCCATGAAGTTGTCGGACAGGTTGATGCGGTCATGCCGGAAGGCACGCGGGTTGGTGTGGTAGTTGAAGGACCGCTTCGCGCTGTTGCCGGCTGCGTCCGAGGCGACGATGAACGGCTGGAAATCCTTGACCGCCGTGTCCCAGGGGTGGGCGAACAGGCAGTAGTAAAGGAACTTGCCTTCGCCGCCGGGCTGCAAATGGCCCGGGAAGAAACGTTCGCCGACCTGAATGCCGGTGTTGGTCGCTTCCTCGCTCAGCGCGTAGACCATCAGCCCGGCTCCGCCCTGATTCAGGTTGTTCGTGGGGGACTCCACATAGATGCGCGGCGGGGTCAGGTCCAGGGAGTAGGCTTTGCCGATTTTGGTCACGCCGGCTTCGCCAAAGGGATACAGGGAGGCGTCCCTGGCTGTGACTTCAATGGAGAATTGCCCCTCCGTGAGGGTACCTGCGCTCAGGGGAATGTCTTCCCGGACCTGCATGATGCCGCCGGGATAGCTCTTGGCGGCCAGAGGAACGCGCTTGTCGCCCTGGACTGCGTAAATTTCCAGGGACTTCAGCCCGCTGCCCGGATCGTCTATCTGGACGCTCAGGATGGATTCCTTGCCCAGTTGCGCCGCGTCGGGGGTGATGGATACCACCGGAGGAGTGGTGTCGCGGAAAATCATGAAGAGCCCGGCCGCAGTGGCCAGGAGGATGATGATGGCGAGAAGGCCGCCCAAGGGCAGCTTGCCGCCGCTTTTCTTTTTGGTCAATCTGGTATCTTTGCTCATGGTGCAATCCTAATGTAATTAATTCTAGACTATTTCTATAATAGAGAAGGAGAGGAGACAAGGGAAGAAGGTCGAAATTCGAAATGGGGGTGCCAACCTGTCGGAATACGAAGAAAAAGCCGCACCTTGGAGTGCGGCTTTGTTTTGCCCGGTCCGACGCCTCAGGCGTCTTGCTCCAGTCCCTCCATGAGATTGATGGTCAGGCGCAAAAAGTCGGCTTCGGTGACGATGCCCACCAGTCCGCTGTTTTCGACGACGGGTAGACAGCCGTACTTGTTGTTGAGCAGGAGACGCGCGGCGTCCTTCAACGAGGTTTCGGGCTCCACCGAAACGATGTCCGCCCGCATGATCTCGCGGATGGGGATGCCGGAATCTATCTCCTTTTGCGTCTCCGGGTCGAGCCCCGCCAGCTTGGAGATGGTCGCGGACAGGATGTCCCGGTGGGTGATGAGCCCTGTGAAGACGTTGTCCACCGTGACGATGGGGATGTGCCGGATGCGTTGCAGGTCCATGAGCTCCCGTGCGGTGTGCAGGGAGTCGTTCTCCTTGAGGGAGAAGACCGGCGACGACATGAGGTCCTTCACCTTCAGCATAGCTCCTCCTGGGTCTTAGCACATCCTCGGCCAAGGAAGGAAATGTGTCAAGATTTCTGCTCCCTTTTCGGGCATTCTTCGTCCCCCGAGTTGACTTGGCGGGTAAAATCTGTTCAGCATCCCGCAGGTGTTTCCGTTCATGGCGCACCGTATCCCCAGGAGAGACGATGGTTGACCCGGTAAGGCTCAGGGAGCGCATGGTGCGCGACCAGATTCAGGCACGCGGCGTGACGGACAAGCGCGTGCTGGCGGCCATGCGCGAACTGCCGCGCCATACGTTCGTCGAAGAGGCTTTAGCCTATAAAGCCTATAGCGACGGGCCGTTGCCCATTGGCGAGGGGCAGACCATCTCCCAGCCGTACATAGTGGCGCTCATGTCCGAATTGCTACAGGTGGAGCCGGGCATGAAAGTCTTGGAGATCGGCACCGGTTCCGGCTATCAGGCCGCGGTTCTGGCGCATATGGGGGCCGACGTCTACACCGTGGAGCGCATCAAGAAGCTTTTTCACTCCGCCCGCAAGCGGTTCATGGACATGCGCATGTTTTCGGTCAAGCTCAAGCTCGACGACGGGACGATGGGATGGCCCGAGGAGGCCCCTTTCGACCGGATCATCGTCACGGCGGGCGGTCCCGAGGTTCCTGAACCGCTGGTGGACCAACTGGCTGATCCGGGCCGAATGCTCATCCCCGTGGGTGAATCGCGCCGGAATCAGACCTTGATTCTGGTTGAGAAGAAGGACGGCCAGGTCACCCGCGAGGACAAGGGCGGCGTCGCCTTCGTGGACCTGGTGGGGAGCCACGGCTGGTAGGGGAGCGGAGTTATGGTCGGAAATCAAGCGAATCTCAGGACGGCCTTTATGTCCAGCCCTGGCCCGCGCAACCTGCGCGAGGCGGTTCTGCTGTGTCTCAAGGGCGTCTGCATGGGCGGAGCCGACATCATTCCCGGCGTGTCGGGCGGGACTATCGCTTTCATCACCGGTATCTACACCCAGTTGGTGGACGCCATCCGTTCCGTGGACGCGCTTTTCGTCCGGCGGTTGCTGCGCCTGGATTTCACGGGAGCCCTGGCCGAGGTACATTTTCGCTTTCTGGCCTGTCTGCTGTTCGGCATCCTGACCGCCGTGGTCAGCATGGCCGGGGTCATGAACTACATGCTCAACACCCACCCGGTGGAGATATGGTCCCTGTTCTTCGGCCTTATCTCGGCCTCCATTTTCGTGGTCGGAAAGGAAATCGATCCCCTCAACGCGGGCAACTGCGCCCTGATCCTGCTTGGCGCGGCGGGCTGCTATTTCTTGGTGGGCATGATTCCCGTGTCCACTCCCGAGACGTTGTCCTTTATTTTTCTGTGCGGGTCGATCGCCATCTGCGCCATGATTCTGCCGGGCATCAGCGGGGCGTTCCTGTTGCTCATGCTGGGCAAGTACGAATATGTGACGAGAACTCTCAAGAATCCGTTTTTGTGGGATAATTTTGTTATTCTCGTGGTGTTTGCCGCGGGAGCTGTGGTGGGCATCGTCCTTTTTTCAAGGGTGCTGCATTTCCTGCTGCATCGTTGGCACGCAGCCACGGTGTCCGTGCTGACCGGATTCATGATCGGGGCTTTGCGAAAGGTTTGGCCCTGGAAAGAAGTCTTGGAATCGACGGTCATTCGTGGAAAGATACATGTCCTGCGCACGCAGAATGTCCTCCCCGACGTTTTTGACGAAGGGGTGGCCCTCGCCATAGGGCTGTTCGCGGTGGGCGTGCTCGTCGTGATCGTTCTGGAGCGGTTGTCCAATCGCGCAAATTGAATAGGGTCTCCTTTGCGGGAGAAAGCAATAAAGAGAGAAGAGAATATGAGTGAGTGCAGTTCGGGCTCCTGCGGAGGCGGGGGCGACGGCAAGATCAGCGCCAAGATGAAGATTCAGGATGAGATGATCCGGTCCACCCTGGAGAAGATCAAGTACAAGCTGTTCATCATGAGCGGCAAGGGCGGGGTGGGCAAGAGCTCCGTTTCCGTCAACGTCGCCGCGGCGCTGGCCGCCCGGGGCTTCAAGGTTGGCCTTCTGGACGTGGACATCCACGGTCCTTCGGTTCCGACCCTGCTGGGCATCTCCGGCACCCTTGATATTGACCGGGGCTCCCTGATCGTTCCCAAGGAATACAACGAAAACCTCCACGTGGTCTCCATGGAGTCTTTGCTCAAGGACCCGGATCAGGCAGTGCTCTGGCGCGGTCCCATGAAGACATCCGCCATCCGCCAATTCATTTCCGACGTGCAGTGGGGCGCGCTTGACTTTCTGGTGGTCGATTCCCCTCCGGGCACCGGCGACGAGCCCATGACCGTGCTCAAGACCATTCCCGACGCCTTGTCGGTCGTGGTCACGACGCCGCAGGAGGTCTCCCTGTCCGACGTGCGCAAATCCATCAACTTCCTGCAGTACGCCAAGGCTCCGATTCTCGGGGTGGTGGAGAACATGAGCGGGCTGATCTGCCCCCATTGCCATCAGGCCATCGACCTTTTCAAGAAGGGCGGCGGCAAGGATCTGGCCGAGAAGTACGGCCTGGATTTCCTTGGCGCCATCCCCCTGGACCCGGCCACCGTTGTGGCGGGCGATCTGGGGACCCCCGTGGTTTTGCTTGAAGAAGAGTCCTTCGCCAAGAGCGCGTTCCTCAAGTTGGCGGACACCATCGCGGTGGCCGCCCAAAACAGCTTAGAGGCTGCCTCGACCTCAAACACATAAGGCGGGTTCGATGAATAAGAAGAACGTTTTCAACCTTCCGAACTGCCTGACCATGGCCCGAATCCTGGCGGCGCCCTTCATCGTGCTGCTGCTGTATTTCGAGATGTGGTTTCAGTCCCGTTTCGGCTCATACTTCGCCTTCGCCCTGTTTTTCCTGGCTTGCGTCACGGATTACTTCGACGGCAAGATCGCCCGCGGGCAGAACACCATCACCAACCTGGGCAAGTTTCTCGACCCTCTGGCCGACAAGCTGCTCATCGGCTCGACCCTGATCATGCTGGTCAGGCTTGGGCCGGGGTGGGGCGTGCCCGCCTGGGTGGTGATAATCATCATCTGTCGGGAACTGGCGGTTACGGGAATGCGCGCCATCGCTGCGGAAATGGGCGAGGTTGTTGCCGCTGACAGGTTGGGCAAGGCCAAGACGCTGACTCAGTCCCTGGCCGTTGGCTTTTTGATCTTCCACTATCCCTTCTTTGGATGGGACCCCCGGTTAACGGGCGAGGTACTGCTGTATATCGCCCTTGTGCTGACCGTGGTGTCGGGTGGCCATTACCTGTACGATTTCTACAGGAAGTGGATCGTTTCCTCTGAAGAGGCCTGATCGATCGAAAATGGCCGGAGCAGGGCGGTCCGGGCGAGTCTAGAATAAATCGAGAATCGCCCGCGCCGTCGATCAGCGCCCACATAACTCGTTGCCGTCCCGGGGGAAATTCCCTAATGACAGGGCAACGGTAACATGGTAGTTTTCAGTACGGCATAATTGTTCAAGATTCCGAAAAAAGGGTTAATACGCGAAGAGAGAAATATTAGAGATGCTTATGTCGGATTCCAGCTCGGTCAAACATCTTGTCCGCATAACCAACTGCCTCCAGACCATTCTCGATCTCGAGTCACAGCTGGAGCAGTTGGAAAACGGCCATTCCCTCCTGGACGAATTCGCCGTGCTCAAGTCGTTTCTCGAAAAGATCGACGAAGTTGAGCTGAGCGAATCGGACGTGGAGAGAATCGAGAGTGCGACATCGAACTTTCTCAAGGAATTGCAGGGGCCTTTGTCTCGTCGGCAATCCCGGTCCAGGGCGGAGCGCAGGCTCCAGTAGTCATGCGCGGCAGATTGATCTTTGCGGCGGTGCTGGTCTGTATCAACCTTTTTTTGTTTACCCGGTTGATATGGAGCGACCAGGGAGTTTTCGCCTACCTGGAGCTTAAGAACCGGTACGAGGTCCTGCGACAAAAGATCGAGTCCGTGGACGCCAGGAGTCTGGATCTCAGTCAGGAGATTCGCAAGCTCAAGTCGGACAAGGGGTACCAGGAGAAAGTCATTCGAGAGAGAATGAATTTTATCAAGAAAGACGAGCTGTTGTACATATTCCCGGACGAGAAGGACCAACCCCGCGGAGAAGGTGCCGATGTGCAAGAAAATTGAATGGTATCAGGAAGTTCTCTCCTTGGAGCCCGGCTCGCGGGTTTTTTTCCCTTTGGCCAAATTGTTTGTGGAGAACGGCCAGCCCGAGGACGCGGTCAAAACGCTCCGTCAGGGGTTGGACAGGCATCCCGATTACCTTGAAGCGCGTATGCTCCTCGTGGAGCTCCTGACCGAACTGGGGCGTGAGGACGAGGTGCTCGAACAGTTGGAACGGGTTATCAATCCCTTGCGGGATTATCCTGCGTTCTGGCGCGGCTGGGCCAGGAGTCTGCCCCCGGAGCAGCGCGACCTGGCTGTTTATCTTATGCTGGTGGCTTCCAATCTTTCCGGCGACATCATCAAATGGACCGATGTGGTCTTTGAGGGCATAGGCGCTTTGGCCGATCGGCTTGTGGGTGCGCCGTTGCCGCCTCCTGTTGACGCTCCGCCTCCCTTCAAGCTCCCCGAGTTGATCCGTCCCGGCTTTGACGACGACGGCGAAACTCGGGATTTCAGGCCGGGCACCGGTTCGTTCAGGACCAAGACCATGGCCGACCTGCTCGCATCTCAGGGTGATGTCGAGGGCGCACTTGAAATCTATCGGGATTTGTTGCAATCAACCGTGTCCGACGAACGGCGGGCTGAATTGCAGGACAGGATCGTGCAGTTGGAGCGTCGCCGGGACGGCCGAGGGCCGGACGGGGAAGGGGACGACGCCTTCGGCGCACAGGCCAAGGATCGATTGATAAGCACCCTTGAGACTCTGGCCGCCAGGTTCGAGGCCCGGATTCAGGGCTAGGCGAAACAGTAAGGGACGCCCGCCGCGCAACAGTGCGGAACGTCCATGCATGAAAGCGGGAATATGCGATATTTTATTTTGATTCTCCTGGCCGCCGCGTTGTTGCTCGGTGGCTGCGGCATGTGGGACACCACCGCCGAGTATACCAAGGAAACCTGGCAGACCACGCGCGATTTCGTGGACCCTCCGCCGACCATCGACACCGACAGCTATCAGTTCGCCAATCCCAACCAGGAAAAGTTGGCCAAGCTCATTTCCCCTGTGGACGGGCCGCTGACTTCCCTGATCCGGTTCGTGAACGATACCGATACGCTGCCCGGCATTGACTGGCTTGATCTGCTCATGGCCCGCTTTCCATGGGTCGACCGGGTGCTGGTCACGGACGAGGAAGGGACCATCATCTTCATGCAGCCCGATCTGCCTGTGAAGCGCATCAGCAAGCCCCTTGTTTTCGAAGGGGTGTGGCGGCAGGTTTCCCTTCTTACCGTGGTCGATTATTCCGACCTCGGGCCGGAAATGTATATCGGGCGGCCTTACTTTGAGGATATTCGGTTCAGCGGGCTGATCGGCGTGGGTTTTGATCCCAGGTCCCTCATGCGTCTGAGCCCGGACCCCAAGTCGCTGATTATCATTCACCCTGGGCACAATGTCTGGACCCTGGGCGCCGATGTGGACAAGCAAGCCATGCTGGCCGTGGACTGGGAGGACATTCTCAAGAATGATGTCCATGGTCAGGTACAGGTGGGCAACCGTTATTATTCCTGGCTGACCCGTTATGTTGGTGAGGATCAATATGTCTACGCCACTGAGAGCGTGGACCCCAACGCAGAGGGAAGCTGGTGGCCGTTTTAGAGGCGCATAACAATCGAGGGGGCAAACAGATGTCGCAACAGGTAACCGTCACCGAGCATATCCTTCTGCATCAGAAGATGGTGCCGGGGGCAACCGGCCAGTTTACGCGACTTTTCAATGAACTCGTCCTGTCGGCGAAGATCATCGGCCGCGCCGTGAACAAGGCCGGTCTCGTTGATATCCTTGGGTTCACGGGCGACATCAACGTCCAGGGCGAAGAGGTCAAGAAGCTTGACGAGTACGCCAACCGCATACTTATCCACAGGCTGGCCCGGTCCGGCGTGCTTTGCGCCATGGCCTCGGAAGAGAACGCGGACATCATCGAGGTGCCCGAGTCTCTGCCGCGTGGTGATTATATCATTATTTTCGATCCCCTGGACGGTTCTTCCAATATCGACGTCAACGTTAATATCGGAACGATCTTTTCCATTTTCAAGCGCAAGAGCGATCCTGACGCCGCGCTGATGTCCAGCGACGTGCTCCAGAAGGGCAGCGAGCAGGTGGCCGCGGGCTACGTGCTCTACGGCTCCTCCACCATGCTGGTCTTCACCTGCGGCGACGGCGTTCACGGCTTCACCCTCGACCCGAGCGTGGGCGAGTTCCTGCTTTCGCATCCGAACATCCGCATTCCGGAGCAGGGCAAGATTTATTCCGTTAACGAGGGGTACGAGCGGTATTGGGATCGCCACACCAAAAAGGCGCTGGCCTATTTCAAGTCGCCCAAGAACGCTTTGCGCAAGCCGTACTCCGGCCGGTACATCGGCTCCCTGGTGGCGGACTTCCATCGAAATCTGCTCTATGGTGGTATCTTCATGTATCCCGCCGACCTGCGCGATCCCAAAAAACCCACGGGCAAGCTCCGGCTGACCTGCGAGTGCAACCCCATGGCATTCCTCGCCGAACAGGCGGGCGGCATGGCAGTGGACGGCGTCAACCGGGTTATGGACATCGAGCCGGATCACCTGCATCAGCGCATTCCCTTCTTCTGCGGCTCGCGCAACGATGTCCAGGTGGTGCAGGAAATCTTCGAATCCGAGTCCCGGAGAAAGAAGAACCGGTAATGCTCATCCTTGGAATCGAGACCTCCTGCGACGAAACCGCCGTGGCCCTGGTCGAGGACGGCCGCCTGCTGGGTCAAAAGCTGGCGACCCAGGTGGACACGCACGCCCTGTTCGGCGGCGTTGTCCCGGAGATAGCCTCACGGGAGCATCTGCGCGTTCTGCCCAGACTCTATAAGGAACTCCTGCGCGAGACAGACGTGGCCGCCGAGAATCTCGACGGTGTGGCGGTGGCGCGTGGTCCGGGGCTGCTTGGCAGTCTGTTGGTGGGCGTGAGTTTCGCTAAGGGACTCAGTTTGGCGTTCGACACGAACTTGATCGGGGTCAACCACCTCTGGGCGCATTTGCTCGCGCCGGGCCTGGAAGGGGACCTGCGGTTCCCGGCTCTGGGGCTGCTCGTCTCGGGCGGACACACCCACATCTACCTGATCTCGTCTCCTACGGAGTTCGAGCTGCTGGGCAGGACCTTGGACGACGCCGCCGGAGAAGCGTTTGACAAGACGGCGAAGATGTTGAATTTCCCCTATCCCGGCGGACGTTTTATCGACGACCTTGCGCAGGAAGCCGAGCCTGATACCGAGCTGTTTCCCCGGCCGTACATAGACAACCCGACCTTGGACTTCAGCTTCAGCGGGCTCAAGACGGCCGTTGCCAACCATGTGGCCGCTCATCCTGAGTTGGTGTTCAAGACCATGGCCGGTCCCGAGGCCGTTGAGAAACTGCCTGCGAAGCGACGCAAAGCCCTGGCGAAAGTCTGCGCCTCGTTCAATTGGAGCGTGGCCGATACCCTGCGTATCAAGGTGGAGCGGGCTCTGAAGAGGGTGGACCATGTTGAGAGCCTGATCGTGGCCGGGGGTGTTGCCGCCAACACCGGCGTGCGAGCGGCCATGGCCGGTGTGGCCAAGGCCAACGGACTTCGGCTGACTCTGCCCGGACTTTCCCTGTGCACGGACAACGGGGCCATGATCGCCTATGCGGGCTGGCAGCTCGCCAAGGCCGGTTACCGCCACGGGTTGGATCTTGAAGCTATACCCCGGGGGCGTATCGTCCCGCTTGATTGGGAGAGGGTGGCTCCGGACGCCCGCTAGGCGTGAAAATTCCCGGCACTCCTTGACAGTAGGGTACATGCGGACCTATTTTAAATAAATTGCAAAAACGATTGCGGCATTGCGCCGCACCGGCTCTGCCGGTGGATGGAATACAACGGCCGACGGCCGAGCAAAAAAAGGAGATCTTCATGGCGAATCAGATTACCGACGGTACTTTTGAGCAGGACGTTCTGCAGAGCGACATCCCGGTTCTTATCGATTTCTGGGCGCCTTGGTGCGGTCCCTGTCGTGCAATGGGTCCCGTCATCGACGAGCTGGCCGAGGAATTTGAGGGCCAGGTCAAGATCGTCAAGATGAACGTTGACGAGAACTCCGCAACTCCCGGCAAATATGGCATTCGCGCCATCCCGACCTTGATCCTGTTCAAGGGCGGCGAAGTCGTCGACCAGTCCACCGGTGCCGTTTCCAAGAGCAGCATCAAGGAAATGATCACGAAAAAGGCGCTGTAATTTATGGAATCTTATGACGCCGTAGTCATAGGGGGCGGCCCGGCAGGAATGACGGCTGCCCTTTATCTTTTACGGGCCGGAGTGAAGACCGCCATGGTCGAGAAGCTGTCCCCCGGCGGACAGGTTCTGATGACCTCCGAGATCGAGAACTATCCCGGCTTCCCGAAGGGGCTTCAGGGGTGGGAGTTGGCGGACAAGTTCGCCAACCATCTTGAAGAGTACGACCTCCATCGCATCAACGACGAGGTCCGCTCCATCAAGGTGGGTTCCCCCTGGCATACCATCGTGACCGCCGAGGGCGAGGTGCGCGCCAAGGCCGTCGTGCTGGCTACCGGTTCCCGGTACCGCAAGCTCAACGTGCCCGGCGAGGAACGGCTGATCGGACGGGGCGTCTCCTATTGCGCCCTGTGCGACGGCAATTTCTTCCGGGATCGGGATGTGGCCGTGATAGGAGGGGGCAACTCCGCTCTTGAGGAGGCCCTGTATCTGGCCCGTCTGGTGAACAAGGTTCACCTCATTCACCGGCGCCAGGATTTCCGTGGCCAGGCCTGCTATCAGGACAAGTGCTTCACGCACGAGAAGATCAAGATCATCCGCAACACCGTTGTGGACGAGATCGTTGGTGAAAGCGACGTGGAAGCCCTGGCTTTGCGAAACGTCGAGAACGGCGAGCAGTCCAGGCTTGAACTCGACGGGGTATTTATCTTCATCGGTTTTGAGCCGATCATCGACTTCGTTCCCGAAGACATCAAAATGGAGCGCAACGGCGTCATCACCGACGTGGAGATGCGCACGAACGTTCCTGGCATCTTCGCCGCCGGCGACATCCGATCCAAGATGTGCCGCCAGGTGGCTTCCGCCGTGGGCGACGGGGCGACCGCTGCTACCGCCGCTTTTTCCTACCTTGAGCAATTGGACTAGGAGTCCCCATGCGTCGAATATTGGCCCCCGTCCTTGTCGTCGTCCTGTTGTCCCTTGCAGGGTGCATCTGGATCGACAGCTATTTCCTGCCTCCGCCCGAGGACACGGCTCAAGAGCTGTACGAAGCGGGCATGGCGGCCATGGATGAGAAGGACTACGGCGACGCCCAGGAGTACTTTTCGAAACTCAAGGACCGTTTCCCGTTCAGTCCGTACTCCCTCAAGGGCGAGCTGTCCTTGGGCGACGCCTACTTTCTGGACGAGGAATATACGCTTGCTCTCGAAGCCTACAAGGAATTCGAGGCCCTGCATCCCAGCAACGAGAACATTCCCTACGTGCTCTACCAGATCGCCAACGCGAACGTGAGCATGTTCAAGACCATCGACAGGCGGCAGGAAAACATCAAGGAAGCTCTGGAATATCTCTACCGGCTGGCGGAGACCTATCCCGAGTCCCAGTATGCCGATGCGGCCAAGACGATGATTCTCAAAAGCCGTCGCATTCTGGCCGAACATGAAATCTTCGTGGCCGATTTCTTCTGGCGCACGGAGCAGTTCGGTCCGGCCTGGCACCGCTACCAGTACGTTGTGGAGAATTTTTCGGATATCCCCGACCTGCGCGATTACGCCGTGAAACGGGCCGAATATTCCTACTTCGAATATCAAAAAAACCTGTCCGAGGAAGAGCGCGAGCGCATCCAGGGAAGTTGGAAGCGCTGGCTCAAGAAGTGGCTCTAGGCCGCCGCCAACCCTTCAGCAACTGGCTGCTCCCATGTCCGACCCGGTGTTTTCCCTTTCCAACCTGATTGGCGAGTCCTTGGTTGACGATTCCCTTTTCGCGGAGGCCTACGGGCTTTCCGCGGACGGGGAGCGCGCCCTGATGAAGACCTGCATCGCCCGGCTGTACGATTGGTACGGCCCGCGCAAGGACACGGCCGGACAGGTCTCCATGCGCTGGCGCAGCGGATTGGAGTCGGTCAGGCGGTTCAGTCCCGTGGATTTCGCCCTGGTTCTGTTCGACGGCTCCTTTGTTTCGCCAGCCCGGCTGCTCGCCGCCCTTGTCCCCGCCATCGCCTGCGGAGTCGGGAACGTTCTGGCGGTGCGTCTGGACGGGCAGGGGGATTGGCCTCATCCGCTGCTTACGGCTATGGAATTGGCTGGTCAGGAGTTGGCCGCCGATCTTTCGTCGGAGGCAGTGGCCGGGTTGCTCCGCGATCTGGCCGGAACTGACGCCTCCGGCGTGGTCATTGATCTGGCTGGAAGGCCGGATGTCTGCCCCGACTTGAGTCGACTGGCCGTGTACAGGCCGCTTTTCGACTGTAGCGGCTTGATTTTTCTGGACGGGGAAGAGGATTTCGACCTCGAAGCCCTGTCCTTCGCCCAACCCGACACCGCGTTTACGGTATTCGGGGCCGATTCTTCACTGCCGGAAGGGTTCGCCCGTGGCGGGGCGGACTTTGCGGCTTTTCTGGATGATATCCGGGATTTGGCCGTGGTGCCCGCGAACAGGATCGGCGACGCCCTCGGCAAGGCCCGGCTGGTGCTGGGGCCGGGGCAGGAAGGATGCTGGGTCTGGCCTGACCTGCATCCCGAGTTTTTCCTTTTTCACCGCACCGCCTGGACACTCGGAGACTGAACGTGAGCAAGAGCAACGCCCCCTCGGCGAAGGTTCTCGGCAACCTCCGCAATATTGGCATCATCGCGCATATCGACGCCGGAAAGACCACGTTGTCGGAACGGATTCTTTATTATTCCGGAAAGATTCACCGCATCGGCGAAGTCCATGAGGGCACGGCCACCATGGATTACATGCCCGAGGAGCAGGAGCGCGGCATCACCATCACCTCGGCCGTGACTTCCTGCCGATGGGACCCGTGCATGGTAAATATCATCGATACGCCGGGCCATGTGGATTTCACCATCGAGGTGGAACGTTCCCTGCGCGTGCTTGATGGAGCCGTGGGCGTGTTCTGCGGTGTCAGCGGCGTGGAACCCCAGTCCGAGACCGTCTGGCGGCAATCCGAGTCCTACAGCGTGCCCAAGCTCGCCTTCGTCAACAAGATGGATCGCCTGGGTGCGAATTTCGAAGGCGTGCTCGATTCCATGGTTAGCAAACTGCGGTCCAACCCGGTGGCCATTCAGTACCCCGACGGCGAGGGGCAGGAATTTTCCGGTGTGTTCGATCTCGTGACCCTGGAGCGGCTGGAGTTCGATCAGTCTACCAACGGGATCGAATACTCGCGGCGCGCCATGACCGAGGAAGAGGCCGATCGTCTTTCGGTCTGGCGGGAGAAGCTCATTGAGGCTGCGGCCGAGGAGGACGAGGAGATTCTCGATCTTTACTTGTCCGGTGAGGATGTGCCCGCGGACAGGATGCACGCGGCCCTGCGCAAAGGCACTTTGTCCAGACGGTTTGTGCCCGTGCTGGTCGGTTCCGCGCTCAAGAACATCGGCGTTCAGCCCGTGCTGGATGCGATCTGTCGTTATCTCCCCAGTCCGCTCGATGTGCCGCCCGCCATCGGAGTGGATCCGGTCACGCACACGAAGAAGCATTTCGATGTCTCGCCCAAGGAGCCTTTGTCCGCTCTAGTCTTCAAGGTGGCCATGGATTCCGGGCGCAAGCTCGCCATGATGCGCATCTATTCAGGTCGTATCGACGCGGGCGGGACCGTCTACAATGTTACCCAGGACCAGGACGAGCGCGTGGCCAGACTGTTCCGGCTGCACGCGGGGCGCAAGGAAAAGATCGATTCCGCGTTCGCGGGTGACATGGTGGCCGCCGCTGGCATGAAGTTCGCCCGCACGGGCGACACCCTGTGCGACAGGCAGTCGCCGATTATCCTTGAGCAGATTGCCAACTACAAGCCGGTTATCTCTCTGGCCATCGAGCCTCGCAACACCGAGGAGGGCGAAAAGCTCGACGAGGTGCTGGAAAAGTATCTTCTGGAAGATCCGACCCTGGACCTCAAGCATGATGAGGACACTGGGCAGATCATTCTGTCCGGCATGGGCGAGCTGCATCTGGAGGTCATTCTGGAGCGGCTCCGTCGCGAATACCGTCTTGAACCGCGCGCGGGCAGGCCGCAGGTCGTCTATCAGGAGACCATCGCGGCCAAGGCTTCGGGCAGGGGCGAATTCAACCGCGAGTTGGGCGAAGTCATGCATTTCGGCGCGGTGGAGCTTTCCGTGGAGCCGCTGGAGCGCGGCAAGGAGCGGACGATCTCCTTCGAGGTGGACACCGAGGCGTGGCCCGCAGCCTGGCTCGAAGCTGTGGAGGACGGCATTGCCGACGCCCTCCAGAGCGGCGTGATCCGGGGATACCCCGTGCAGAACGTTCGCGTGCGGGTCCTCGGCATGGAGCGGCGGGATGGCGAGTCCAGCCCGGTGGGCTATCGCATGGCGTCGGCCATGGCCTTGAAAGAGGCGTTGGCCCAGGCCGATCCCAAGCTCATGGAGCCCATCATGTGGGTGGAGATCAGCGTGCCCGAGGAATTCGTGGGCGACGTGGTCGGCCTGCTCGGCTCCAAGGGAGCAAAGATCGAGAACATGATCGATCGGGTCGGACTCAAGGTCGTGCAGGGGCTCGCTCCGCTCGGCAAGCTGTTCGGTTTTTCCACGGACCTTCGCTCGGCCACGCAGGGAAGGGCCGGGTTCATGATGAAATTCTCACGTTTTGACGTTCTGGAGTAAACCTTGACTCAGAGGAACCTCCGCCGGACGCCCTCCACGGACAAGCCGCCCAGGAAGTCCTTTCGCGAGCGGTGGAACGGCAGCAAGCGCTGGATGCGGTACTGGTACTTGCGTCTCATGCGCCAGAATTCGTCGCCCAAGAATTTGGCCGCTGCCTGCGCGCTAGGCATGTTTATCGGTGCGATGCCCATCATACCGTTCCAGTCCGTGGTCGTCATCGCTTTGGCTTTTGTCCTGCGGGTCAACAAGCTGGCTGCCTGGCTGGCCACCTGTTATTCGAATGCGGCTACCATGGTCCCGTTCTATTATTTCCTCTTTGAGGTGGGCAAGGTCGTCATGCCGTTCGAGAACGTTTCCTTCGATCCCGCCAAGCTCGAGATGGTCGAGATGATCCATGCGGGTTGGCAATTGTTCGGAATCATGTTCGCGGGCGGATTGGTCTTCGGCATCCCGGCCACCATCATTACCTACTTCGTCTCCCTGTTCGCTATCCGGCGTTATCGCAAACGCCGGGCAATCCGCGTGCTGCGCAAGCGCGAGGGATAGCCGGGCGCACCCCGTTCATTCCGGTTCACCAGGAATCGTTACGCCGCTTCCCGCTAGGCCCCGTTTTGGGCATGGAGGGTCTTGTCCCGCGCGAGGTAGCGGCGGACGACGTTCCGCATCGCGGCGATACCTTTCCGCTCTAGTGCCGAATCATCTTTTCGGAAAGAATATAATGGTCTATTCCGTCCTTTCCGGGTGATATACTTTCAATGCGACGCCAGGGGCCATCCATCCGGCTTATGCCGGCTTTCGAATTCGAGTCTGACGCGAGGAGAGTTGGGGGATGTCGGGAGACGACCTGAACAGGCAGATATTCAAGGAAGAAGCCTACGATCTCCTGATCGAGCTTGAAGGAGCCCTTCTCGAATTAGAGGAGGCTCCCGAAGACATGGACTTGGTCAACCGGGTTTTTCGGGCGTTGCACACCATCAAGGGGTCCGGTTCCATGTTCGGCTTCGAGGAGATCGCCGCGTTCACCCATGAGGTGGAGACGGTCTTCGACATGGTGCGCAACGGCGGCGTTCAGGTCACGCCTGTTCTGTGCGGCCTGGCCTTGCGCTCCCGGGATCAGATCAGGGCCATGCTCGACGCCGAGGATGACGAGCCCGTGGCCCCGGAGACCATGCGGGATATTCTCGATGGGGTGCGGGCGTTTGTCGAGGGAGATGACGGGGCCGATTCCGGCGGGGAAAGCCCGTCCCTTGAGCCTGCGTCCGATTCCGGCGTTTTGGAGAGCGAATCTTCGACCGAGGAAGGGCCTTTGTCCGACGCGGGAGCTTCCGAGGCGCTTCACCGCTATGCCGTCACTCTTCGCCCCGTCGGAACAGCGGTCGACGTTGACGCCGTTGAAGGATTTTTCGATGAGTTGGAGCGTCTGGGAACCCTCAAGGTCGAATCCGGCCATCGTGCTACCGGCAACGGTTGGGAATTGAGCCTTGAAACCGAGGCGTCCAGGGACGATGTCCTGGATGTCTTTTTCTTTTTGGACGCGGACTTGAAGATCGAGGTCGCCGAGGAAGTCGCGGACGCCGTGGGCCCGGAGCCCGACTTGACCGAACCTGGCGAGGGTGATTCCGTTCAGTCGGAGGCCGTTCCGCCGTGCGCCGTGCCGCCGGCACCGCAAGCGGCGGGGAATGGCCGCCTTCCCCCCGAGGCCGAGCCCTTCTTTTCGGATGAAGAGGATTCTGTGCGCATTCCCATGCTCGGCGAGATGCTCGTGCAGAGCGGCGATCTGACGTATGCGGACGTAGCCGAGGCGTTGAACACGCAGATGGACGGGCTGGACAAGCCCATCGGCATGATCCTGACCGAGTCGGGCAAGGTAGCCCCGGAAAAGGTCGACATGGCGGTCAAGCGGCAGGGCGAGGCTCGCGACAGAGCGGTCGGCAAAAAGCGTAACGAAGCGCTTGGCAGCATCCGGGTGGCGGCGGAAAAGCTTGATTATCTCGTGGACCTCGTGGGTGAACTGGTCATCGTGCAGGCGCAGATAACCCAGGTCGTCAGCGAACGGCATGACTCCGTCCTGACGCTTTTAGCCGAGGAACTGGAGCGGCTGAGCGACGAGTTGCGCGATTCCACTCTGGGCATCCGCATGTTGCCCATAGGCACATCCTTCAGCAAGTTCCGGCGGCTGGTGCGCGATTTGTCGGCCGATCTGGGCAAGCAGATATCCCTGTCCACCTGCGGTGCGGAGACCGAGCTGGACAAAACGGTCATCGAACGGCTTGGCGATCCGCTGGTGCATCTCCTGCGCAATTCCATCGACCACGGCATCGAGCTTCCGGATGAGCGCGTGGCCAAGGGCAAGCCGCCGCAGGGCAACATTACGCTCTCCGCCGAGCATTCCGGCGGCGAGGTGCTGATCCGCATTGTCGATGACGGCAAGGGCATGAGCAGCGAGATGATCCGCGAGAAGGGCATTGAGCGCGGATTGATTTCCAAGGATGCCGAGCTTACCGGGAAGGAACTGCTTAAGCTTATTTTCGAGCCCGGTTTCTCCACGGCCGAGGCCGTGACCAGTGTGTCCGGCCGGGGCGTGGGAATGGACGTTGTGAAGCGGGCCATCGATTCCCTGCGCGGGATCATCGACATCGATTCCAAGCCGGACGTGGGCACCACCATTACCATTCGGCTGCCCCTGACTCTGGCCATCATAGACGGCCTCCAGGTTCGGGTGGAGGACGAGTACTACGTTATTCCTCTGTCTCTCGTGGAGGAGTGCGTGGAGCTGTCCCGCAGCGAGGTGGAGGAATTCGGTTCCGGGCAGCGCATCCTATATCTGCGGGGCGAAATCGTTCCGTACATCCATATCCGCGAATGGTTCAATGTGGAGGGCGAGAACCCGCCCATTGAGCAAATAGTCATCACCGGCGTGGAGGGAAGCCGCGTCGGCATCGTGGTGGACACCGTCATCGGCGAGCACCAGACGGTCATCAAGAGTCTCGGCCGCGTGTACAAGGACGTTGAAGGCATTTCCGGCGCGACCATCAAGGGGGATGGTTCCATTGCGCTCATTCTGGATGTGCCAAGCCTGGTCCGCAGGGTCGTCGCCGAATCCCGGTAGTATTTTCGAGAGGTGCACATGAAGAAGATCCGCGTTCTCATCGTCGACGACTCCGCCGTCGTTCGCCAGACTCTTGAGGACATCCTTTCCTCGGACCCTCAGATCGAGGTCATGGGCACGGCCGTGGACCCCTACGCGGCCGCCGAGCGGTTGAAAAAGGAAGTTCCCGACGTCATGACCCTTGATATCGAGATGCCCCGCATGGACGGGTTGACCTTTTTACGCAAGATCATGCAGCAGCGGCCCATTCCGGTGGTCATCTGCTCGTCGGTGGCCGGAGAGGGCACCGCCACCGCCTTGAAGGCGCTGGAATACGGGGCCGTGGAGATCATCACCAAGCCCAAGGTCGGCACCAAGAAATTTCTTGAAGAGTCGCGAATCCGGCTCATTGACAAGGTCAAGGCCGCGGCATTGGCCGGGACCCGCCGCAGTCGGCCCGTGCCCACGCCGGTCGAGGTCAAGCCGAAACTCAGCGCGGACGCGGTCCTTCCCAAGGGCCGGCCCGCCACCCTGTCGCCCACCGAAAAGATATGCCTCGTGGGCGCATCCACCGGCGGCACAGAGGCCCTGCGGGTTTTTCTGGAAGCGCAGCCCGTGGGGTGTCCGCCCATCGCCATCGTCCAGCACATGCCCGAACATTTTACCGCGGCGTTCGCCAATCGCCTGAACTCGCTTTGCCGGATCAGTGTCAGGGAGGCCAGGGATGGGGACGCCATGATGTGCGGCCAAGCGCTTATCGCCCCCGGCGACAGGCACATGCTCCTCAAACGGTCGGGTGCCCGGTATTATGTGGAGGTCCGGGAGGGGCCGCTCGTCTCCAGACATCGGCCTTCGGTGGACGTGCTGTTCCGTTCGGGTGCGCGATACGGCGGACCCAACGTCGTGGCCGCCATCATGACCGGCATGGGCGACGACGGGGCCAAGGGCATGAAGGAGCTCAAGGACGCCGGGGCCTACACCATTGCCCAGGACGAAGCGAGTTGCGTGGTTTTCGGTATGCCCCAGGAAGCCATCAAGCAGGGCGGCGTCGACAAGGTGCTGTCCCTGGAAAAGATCGCGCCTGAGATGGTTCGGGCCTGCGGATAAGGCCCGGGAAGGGATTGGTCTCTTGCGCCCCTGTGGGAAGGTTTCCCGCAGGGGCCATTTGCTCTCTAGCTGTGGCGATAGGCGATGACGTCGACAGGCTCGCGGGTGACCATGCCTTCATTGAGCATGGCGTCGAGCTTGTCGAGCAGGGGAGCGAGCCTGTCCGGATGGTCCACGATTTCCACCACCACGGGCAGGTCCTCGGAAAGGCGCAGGATGCGGCTGGTGTGGATCAGGCTGTTGGCTCCGAAGCCCATCAGTCCCCGAAAGACCGTGGCTCCGGCCAAGCCGATTTCACGTGCTTCGCGGACGATGACGTCGGCCAGAGGCTGGCCTTCGAACTTGTCGTCCTCGCCGATGTAAATTCGGATGCGTTCCGCATTTTCAAGTAATTTCATGGAGTCCCCCATGTGTGGATCAGAGCAGGCGGCCCAGGGCAATGCCGGTCAGAACCAGAGCAAGCCCGGCCACGGATTGGCCGACGACGTTGACCATGGCCATGGCCATTTGCCCGGACTTGACCAGCGTGCCGGTCTCGAACATGTAGGTGGAGAAGGTGGTGAACGCGCCCATGAAACCGGTGAGAATCAGAAGCCGGACTTCGCTGCCGGGCAACAGGCGGTTTTCGAAAATTCCCCAGACCGTGCCGAAAAGCAGGCAGCCTGCCAGGTTGACGGCGAAGGTGCCCGCCGGGAATGATCCGCCCGCCAGACGTTGCACCACGCCGGACAAAAAGTAGCGCGACAGGGTGCCGGCGGCTCCGCCCAGAGAAAGATAGAGAATTTTGGTCGGCATTTGGATATCCTTGAGCCGAGCTATACCAACACAACCGGAGAAAGCCAATGCCCCTTGAGTGCGAATTGAAATATCTGGAGGCCGACCTCGACGATCTGGCCGCGAAACTTGCCGCCGCCGGGGCCGAGACTTCGGGCCGGTACTTCGAGTCCAACACTGTCTTTGATAGGCCCGACCGCTCCCTCAAGGCGGCGGGAGTACTGCTGCGTCTGCGAGAAAGGCAGGGCCGGGGGGTGCTCACCGTCAAACGCTTGCCCGAGAACCCGGAGCCTTCGGCCCTTAAGGTTTTCGAGGAAATTCAGACCGGGCTGGATGATCCAGGGGCCATGGGCGAGGCCCTTGCGGCCGTGGGTTTTGTCCCGGCTTTCCGCTACGAGAAGGTCCGGGAGAAGTGGCGGCACATGGGGTGCGTCGTGTGCCTGGACTGCCTGCCTTTCGGTGATTTCGTGGAGATTGAGGGAGAGGAGGCCAAGGTTCTTGCGTGCGCCGCCGATCTCGACCTGGATTCCGCCTGCACCACCAAGGCCACCTATCACGGTCTGAATCTCGAATACAGGTTGGCCAAGGGGCTTGAACCAGACGAGAATTTCGTTTTCGAGCCCGACAGACGGGCATCCCTGCTGGATCAAATCGAGAATCTTTGACCGTCTTCCCTCGACAGTGAGGTAAAACGAATTTATATTGTGAGCCAGGAAATACAAAGGATTGGTGGAGCAGAAACACTATGAGCGACCCTTTTACCGGGGACCGGTTCGATTCGGAGCTTCTTGGCCAATATCAGGTCAGGGAGCCGAAAAAGTACAAGGTCCTGCTGCATAACGACGATTACACGACCATGGATTTCGTGGTCGAGATACTGGTGCGCGTCTTTCGCCGGACAGAGGCGCAGGCGACGGCCATCATGCTTTCCGTGCACAACCAGGGGTACGGAATATGCGGCGTCTACACCGCCGAAGTGGCCGAAACCAAGGTGGACCTGGTGCACCGTCTGGCCAAAAGCGCGGGTTTCCCGCTCAAGTGCAGCATGGAAGGTGAATAGAATATGACGATGCTGAGCAAGGAACTGGAAAGTGCGTTGACCTCCGCCGTCAACGAAGTGAAGCGAAGGAACCACGAGTTCCTGACGCTCGAACATCTGCTGTACGCCATCTCCATTGAGGAGCAGGGCGAGGAAATCCTCGAAGCCTGCGGCGCGGAGATGGATCGGCTCAGGGATCAGCTCGGACGGTTCTTCGTCGAAAATATGGAAACCCTGCCCGAAGGCACCGAGTCCGAGGTCATTCAGACTCTGGGCGTTCGCCGTGTGCTACAGCGCGCCGTGTGGCAGAAAAAGGCTTCGGGCAAGAACACCGTCGAGGTGGGCGATGTCCTGGCCGCCATGTTCGACGAGGAGGACTCCTACGCGGTCTATTTTCTGCGTACTCACGACGTGTCCAGGCTCGATATTTTGGAGTTCATCTCCCACGGCATGTCCATGCACGACGACTGGAGCGACATGGGCGACGAGCCGCTGTCCAAGCCCGACGGGCTCGATGGCCGTCCGGGAGAGAAGAAAAGTCCGCTCAAGGAATTCACGGTCAACCTGACCGACCGGGCCGCCCAGGGGCTCATTGATCCGCTCATCGGCCGCAGCGCCGAATTGGAGCGGACCATCCAGGTCCTTTCCCGTCGCCGCAAGAACAATCCCATTTTCGTGGGCGATCCGGGCGTGGGCAAGACCGCCATGGCCGAAGGGCTGGCCCTGATGATCGAGGAGGGCCGGGTTCCCAAGGAATTCATCAACGCCGAAGTCTATAGCCTGGACATGGGGTCGCTTTTGGCGGGCACCAAGTACCGGGGCGACTTCGAGGCGCGGCTCAAGGGCGTTCTTGGCGAGCTGAAGCAGAACCGCGACGCCATCCTGTTCGTGGACGAAATTCATACCATCGTGGGCGCGGGGTCGGTCTCCGGCGGTTCCATGGACGCTTCCAACATCCTCAAGCCCCTGTTGCAGTCCGGCGAAATCCGTTGCATCGGTTCGACCACTTTTGAGGAATACAAGAACCATTTCGAGAAGGACCGCGCCTTGTCGCGTCGGTTCCAGAAGATTGAGATAAGCGAGCCCACCGTGGAGGAGACTATCGCCATTCTCAAGGGATTGCAGTCTCACTACGAGGAGTTCCACGGCGTCAACTATACCCACTTCGCCCTCAAGGCGGCGGCCGAGCTGTCCGAACGGCACATTACGGATCGCTACCTGCCGGACAAGGCTATTGACGTCATGGATGAAGTCGGCGCGCTGTACAAGCTCTCCGGCCGTCCCCGCAAGGGCGACCGCATCAAGGTGTCGGACGTGGAGAAGGTCGTGGCCCGCATGGCCCGTATCCCCGCACGGCGGCTGACCATGTCAGACCGCGAGCGGCTGAAGAGTCTGGAGAGCGATCTCAAGTCCGTGGTTTTCGGCCAGGACGAGGCCGTGGCGGCCTTGGCCAAGTCCATCAAGCGTTCCCGCGCGGGTATGCGCCAGATTGGCCGCCCGGTGGGCAGTTTCCTGCTGACCGGCCCGACCGGCGTGGGCAAGACCGAGCTGGCCCGTCAACTGGCCCAGGTGCTCGGCATCGGGTTCCTGCGTTTCGACATGTCCGAGTACATGGAAAAACATGCCGTGGCGCGGCTTATCGGCGCGCCTCCGGGCTATGTCGGGTTCGACCAGGGCGGTTTGCTGACCGAGGGCGTGCGCAAGAAGCCGCACTGCGTGGTCCTGTTCGACGAGATCGAGAAGGCTCACCCCGACGTTTTTAATATCCTGCTCCAGGTCATGGACTACGCCACCCTGACCGACAACAACGGGCGCAAGGCAGATTTCCGCCATGTCATCCTGCTGATGACCTCGAATGCGGGCGCGCGTGAAATGTCCAAGGGCGCCATCGGGTTCAAGCGCGACGAGAACGCCGATCGCCAAGGCGAGGCCATGAAGGCGCTGGAACAGCTCTTCAGCCCCGAGTTCCGCAACCGTCTGGACTCCATCGTGACCTTCCGGTCCCTGGAACAGCCGGTCATGGAGCAGATCGTGAACAAGTTCATCAAGGAGCTCAACGACCAGTTGCAGGATCGTCGGGTGGTGATCGCCCTGAACGACGCGGCCCGGGCGCGGCTCGCCGAACTCGGCCACGACGCCACCATGGGCGCGCGTCCCATGGGTCGGGTCATCCAGACCGAGATCAAAGACGTTATCGCGGACGAGCTGCTCTTCGGCGCGCTGACCAAGGGCGGTGTTGTCTCCGTGGACGTGGTTGGAAAGGGCAAGAAATCGAAGAAGCTGCCACTTGTCGGCGAGTCCGGGGAGTTTATGTTCTCCTTCGACGCCGTTGGTGCGAAACGATAGAGCAAATATCGGGGGCGGCGTCCGCCGCCCCCCTTTATTCCCGTCATGACCATCTACCGCCTGTTTGACGAACCCGTCTTCCCCGACCCTGAAGAGGCCGAGCCGGACGGTTTGCTCGCCGTGGGCGGCGATCTCTCTCCTGAGCGGCTGCTCACGGCCTACGCAACTGGCATATTCCCTTGGTATTGTGAGGAATCACCTATACTTTGGTGGTCAACCAACCCCCGGCTTGCGCTTATCCCCGAAGAACTCCACGTGCCGCGCAGTCTGCGCCGGACGATCAACAAGGGAACCTTCACCTTTACTCTGGATACGCATTTCGAGACGGTCATTCGGCGGTGCGCCTGTTGCCCCAGGCCGGGGCAGGAAGGCACCTGGATCGTGGACGAGATGATCGAGGCTTACAGCCTTTTGCATCGACTGGGCTACGCCCATAGCGTGGAGGCGTGGCAGGGGGACGAGCTGGTGGGCGGACTGTATGGGGTGTCCCTCGGGTCGGTGTTCTTCGGCGAATCCATGTTCTACAGCGTGCCGGACGCCTCCAAGGCGGCCTTTGCCGTGTTCGTGGAGCAGTTGCGGAAGTGGCGGTTCACCCTTATCGATTGCCAGCAGACCACGAAGCATCTCCTGCGTTTCGGCGCGCGGGAGTTGCAACGGTTCCGTTTTCTCGCCAAGCTCCGCGAGGGCATGGATATGCCCACCCGCGAAGGGGTGTGGCGCTTCGACGGCCGGGAGTGATCTCCGGTCAGTCCTCGTCTTCCGCCAGGGGTGGATGCTGGCTCAGATCGAAGTATCCCTTGAGAGCGAACGCCAAGGGATAACTCGGGATTTTCTCGAATTCGATGAATCCGGCGTCCTTGCCCGGCTGGACCTCGGTGAATCCGGCCAACCCTGCCGGAACCGGGAAGGCCAGGGGGTTGGATCTGATGGCCGTAAGCCTTGTGGAATATTGTTCTTTCAGGTAATTAACGATGAGATCGCGTTCATCCGTCGTAAAGGATTCGAGGATGACCCTTCGGCTTTCCGGGACGCAGTCTTCCGTGGCTGGATTATGTTCGACCAGTCCGGTGAAGTCCGTCTCCGATTCCTCCTCGGGGTTCCAGCGGGCGCGAAAAAGGTGCACTTCCACGTCGCGCCTCCCCTTGAAGCTCCTGATGACCATGGACAGGGAGTAGGCCCGCTCGCAGGGCGGGGGAGAGGCGGGAGTGTTGATGGTGATATCCATAGCTCTGACTCCGGAACGGGGTTGCAGGGTTTTTCTTGATTCTTACGTGTTTTGACGGGCTAGCTCAAGCCCGGGTGTAGAAGAATGCCGGATTTCAAACTCGTCAGCGAATATACTCTCAAGGGCGATCAGCCCCAGGCCGTTGCCGAACTCGTCGCGGGCCTGGGGGCGGGCGTCAGGGATCAGGTCCTGCTCGGCGCCACGGGCACGGGCAAAACCTTCACCATGGCCAATGTGGTGGCCGAGCTTAACCGTCCGGCTCTGGTTTTGGCTCCCAACAAGACCTTGGCGGCGCAGCTCTACACCGAGTTCCGGGCTCTTTTCCCGGACAATGCCGTCGAATATTTCGTCAGTTATTACGATTACTACCAGCCTGAAGCCTACCTGCCGCACTCGGACGTCTACATCGAGAAGGATTCGTCCATCAACGACGATATCGACAAGTTGCGTCATGCGGCCACCCATGCGCTCCTGACCCGCAAGGATGTGCTCATCGTGGCCTCGGTCTCCTGCATTTATGGATTGGGCTCGCCTGATTTCTACGCCAAGATGGTCATTCCCGTGGAGGAGGGCCAGACCATGGCCATGGAGTCCCTGCTCGAACGGCTGGTGGAAATTCACTACGAGCGCAACGACTACGATTTTCATCGCGGCACCTTCCGGGTGCGGGGCGACGTGGTCGAGATCATTCCCGCCTACAGCCGGGAGAAGGCGCTTCGTATCGAATTTTTCGGCGACGAAATCGATTCCATCTCCGAGACCGATCCGCTCACGGGCGAGGTCAAGGACCGGCTGCGGAAGACCGTCATCTACCCTGGCTCCCACTTCGTTTCGGACCGCGACAACCTGGACCGGGCCGTGGCCGATATTCGCGACGAGTTGCAGTCCCGCCTGTCCTTTCTCCAGAGGAACAGTAAGCTGGTGGAGGCCCAGCGTCTGGAACAGCGGACCATGTACGACCTGGAGACCATTGAGGAACTGGGCTACTGCAACGGCATCGAGAACTATTCGCGCCACCTGGACGGCCGCGTCGAGGGGCAGCCTCCCGCGACCCTGCTCGACTATTTCCCGGACGATTTCATCCTGTTCGTGGACGAGTCTCATATCGCCCTGCCGCAGGTGGGGGGCATGTATCGCGGCGACCGCTCGCGCAAGACCACGCTCGTGGATTTCGGTTTCCGTCTGCCGTCCGCGCTCGACAACCGGCCTTTGAATTACGAGGAGTTTCAGGAGCGCATCCATCAGGCCGTGTACGTTTCGGCCACGCCTGGTCCGCTTGAGCTCGACTTGGCTCAGGGCGTTGTGGTGGAGCAGATCATCCGGCCCACAGGTCTGCTTGACCCGCAGTTGGAGGTCAGGAAGACGCAGGGACAGATTGACGATTTGTTGGCGGAGTGCAAAAAAAGGCAGACTAGGGACGAGCGTGTCCTGGTGACCACGCTGACCAAGCGCATGGCCGAGGACCTGAACGATTATCTGAATCAGATGGGCGTTCAGTCCCGGTATCTGCATTCGGATATCGACACGCTGGAACGCATGGCCATTATTCAGGCGCTTCGGGCCGGTGAGTTTTTCGTCCTGGTGGGCATCAATCTCCTGCGCGAGGGGCTGGACATCCCCGAGGTGTCCCTGGTGGCCATTCTGGACGGTGACAAGGAAGGGTTCCTGCGCTCCACGCGTTCGCTCATCCAGACTTTCGGGCGGGCTGCCCGGAACTCGGAGGGGCGGGTTATCCTGTACGCGGACAAGGTCACCGATTCCATGGCCGAGGCCATGGGCGAGACCGAGCGCAGGCGGGCCAGGCAGGAGGAGTACAACCTGGAGCACGGCATTACGCCAACCACCATCCGCAAGAAGGTGGAGAATCTCTTCGGTGAACTTACAGGCGGCGGCGACCGGAGTGGGGCCGTGGCCATGGCCGCCGAGGACGGCGTGTACTACGGGGCGGACCAGAAGACCCTGAACAAGACGGTCAAGCGGCTGGAGCGGGAAATGCGCGAGGCCGCCAAGGAACTGGAGTTCGAGCGGGCGGCGGAGCTCAGGGACCGCATCGCCCGGCTTCGCGAGCGCATGTTGGAATTGGGGTAAGGGATGAAAGGCAATTTTCATCGACGGATGTTGCGTCTGCGCGCCCGGATGGGCTCCTTCTGGAGCATCCTGCTCGGCGTGGTTTATCTCTGCATGATTTTCATGCTCGGCATCGGTTTCTACATGATCTACGAGCATTGGGACCTGGCCAGCTCATTCTACATGGTGGTCATCACCCTCTCCACCGTGGGGTTCATGGAGGTCAACCAGCTTTCTCCGGAAGGGCGCGTATTCACGGCTTTCCTGATTATGCTCGGCGTGGGCGGTTTCGTGTATATCGCGGGCGCGTTCGCCCAGGTGCTCATAGACGGGCGATTGCAAATACTGTGGGGTAAGCACAGAATGATGAAAATGATCAGCAAGTTGAGAAACCATTTCATTGTTTGCGGCCATGGCCGCATCGGCAGCATCGTGGTCCAGGAGATCATGGCCGACGGCCACGACGTGGTGGTCATCGAGAACGACCCGGCCCTCATCGACAAAATGGAGCAGGACGGCATCCTGTGCATCGAAGGCGACGCTACCAGCGACGCGGTGCTCTTGAGCGCGGGGCTGCCCTATGCCAAGTCTCTCATTTCGGCCGTGACCAGCGAGGCGGCCAACGTCTACGTCACCCTGACGGCGCGGCAGCTCAACCCATCCATAATCATTGTGGCCCGGGCAGGGGACAAGTCACACATCTCCCGGCTGGAACTGGCGGGGGCGGACCGCGTGGTCATGCCGCATTTCATCGGCGGATTGCGTATGGCTCAGAACGTCCTGCGGCCCACCGTGACCAACTTCATCGAGCTGGCCGTACGCGGCGGCATTGATCTCCAGATGGAGGAACTGCCCGTATCGCCTGAGTCCGAATTGGTTGGGAAGGACCTGATCGACTCCAAGATCAGGGCCAATTTCAATCTCATCATCATCGCCATCAAGAAGGAATCCGGGGAGATGGTTTTCAACCCCGGCCCCAAGGAGGTCATCAGGGCGAACGATACCCTGCTGGCCGTGGGCAAGAAGACCAACCTGGCTGAACTTCTAGAAATTTTGTAATAATATTCAGACAGAAGGAATACATGGTTTCCCAAAGCGTTGTCGAGCGCGTGGCATTTCTGCGCGAAAAAATCGAGTATCACAACCACTGTTACTACGTCCTGGACGCCCCCGAGATATCGGACCAGGAGTTTGACGAGCTGTTCCGCGAGCTGGCCGCACTTGAGGCGGAGTATCCGGAGTTGGATGATCCCAATTCGCCTACCAAACGGGTGGGCGGCGAACCTGCCGAGGGGTTCACCCCCTACGAGCACGCCCTGCGGCTTTATTCCCTGGACAACGCCATGGACCTGGAAGCCTGGTACGCCTTTGCCGAGCGCGTGGCCAAAGGCGTGGGCCGGTCCGACGTGGCCTACTGGGCCGATCCCAAGATGGACGGCCTGGCTCTTGAGGTCATCTACGAAGGCGGGCGATTCGTGCGCGCCGCCACCCGCGGCGATGGCCTGGTGGGCGAGGATGTGACCGCCAACATGCGCACGGTCATGAATCTGCCTCTGACCCTGCGCGGCGACAACGTTCCCGAACTGCTTGAGGTGCGCGGAGAGGTCGTCATGGCCAACAAGGATTTTGCGGCCCTCAATGCGCGTCAGGCCGAAAAGGGCGAAAAGGTCTTCGCCAATCCGCGTAACGCGGCCGCCGGAACCATCCGCCAGCTCGACCCCAAGGTGGCCGCTTCCCGGCCGCTGCGCTTCATGGCCTACGGCGTGGGCCGGGTGGAGCGGAGCGAAGCGGACGTCGAATGGGCCACCCAGCAGGAACTTATGGAAGGGCTGCGCGCCCTCGGTTTCGCCATTCCCTCCCAGGTCAAGCTCTGCCGTTCCGCACGAGAAGTGGGCGAGTACTTTCAGGAGTTGATGGATATTCGGGATACGCTGCCTTTTGAGATCGACGGCATGGTAGCCAAGGTCAACGACCGCGAGATGCAGGATGCGCTTGGCTACACCTCCCGCGCGCCGCGTTGGGCGTTGGCGCTGAAATTCCCGGCTCACCAGACCAAGACCCGGCTCAACGCCATCCGCATTCAAGTGGGGCGCACCGGCGTACTCACCCCGGTGGCCGAGCTTGAGCCCGTCGAGTTGGCCGGGGTCGTGGTCTCCAACGCCACCCTGCACAACAAGGGGTATATTGAGGAGCGGGATTTTCGTGTTGGCGACACGGTCCTTATCCAGCGGGCGGGCGACGTTATTCCGCAGGTTCTTTCCGTGGACCTGGAAGCGCGGCCGGAACATGCCGAATCCTTTGCCTTCCCCATGGTCTGTCCGGTTTGCGAGAGCAAGGCGGTGGAGGACGGAGAGCGGGTGGTCTGCACCAATCCCGCCTGTCCGGCCAAGACCGTGCAGCGGCTTATCCATTTTGTCTCCAAAGCGGGCATGGATATGGAAGGCGTGGGCAAGTCCTGGGTCCGCAAGCTGGCCGAGGACGGCGTTTTGAATAGTCCGGCCGATCTCTTCCTTTTGAAGAAGACCGATCTGCTCAAGTACGGGGGCATGGGCGACAGATCGGCTGAGAATTTCATCGCCGCCATCGAGAAAGCCAAGACGGCGGGCCCTTTGTGGCGGCTTGTCGCCGGGCTGGGCATCCGCCATATAGGCGAACAGGCCGCCCGTACCCTGGCCGGCCGGTTCAAGGACCTCGACGAGATGTTCGGGGCCACTCTTGAAGACCTGACCGAGCTGGATGGAGTGGGCGAAAAAATGGCCGAATCCGTTCTGGATTTTCGGGTCGATCCCGCAAACCGCCGGATGGTTGAGCAGTTCCGTGAACTGGGCGTCTGGCCCCAAGGCGGGGAGGGCGCTGCCGCCGCCGAACCGTCGGAAGGACATCCCCTGGCGGGCAAGGTCTTCATCTTTACCGGCACCCTGCCCGTGAAGCGCGATGAGGCCCAGGCCATGGTCGAGGCCCTGGGCGGCGTTTCGGTCAAGTCCATCTCGAAGAAGGTGGACTATGTGGTGGCTGGTGAAAAGGCCGGGTCCAAGGTCGCCAAGGCCGAGGCCCTGGGGCTGGAAGTCATTGACTTCGACGCCTTCCAGGCATTACTCGGAGGCAAGACCGCGAACAAGCCGAAGTCTCTTCTGGACTTCTAGCCATACAAACTTTCAACACGCAAGGAGTGACACCATGACAGTCGATGTCGTCATCCTGGGTGCCAAGGGCCGCATGGGCAACACCCTTATCAACATGGCCCTGGCCGACGAGGAACTGAATCTGGTGGGCGCGTGCGAGCGCAAGGGCAACACGGACGGGCTGGTCTACGAGAACTGCCAGGTCTCCGACAGTCTGGAAGACCTGCTGCCCAAGGTCCCGGGCGCGGTGATCGTCGATTTCACTGCCCCCGAAGCCTCTGTCGCGATGGCCAAGACCGCCGCCCGGTTCGGCAATCCCGCAGTGGTCGGCACCACGGGCCTGAATCCCGAGCAACAGGCCGAGTTGGCCGAAGCCGCCAAGCAGGTCCCGCTCTTCTGGGCACCAAATATGTCCGTGGGCATCAATGTCCTGCTCAAGGTCCTTCCTCAGCTCGTCCAGGCTTTGGGCGAAGACTACGACATGGAGATGGTCGAGACCCATCACAGGATGAAGAAGGATTCTCCGAGCGGCACCGCCTTGAAGCTGGCCCAATGCCTGGCCGAAGCGCGAGGCTGGGATTACGACGAGGTCAAGAAGCACTGCCGCGACGGCATCATCGGCGAGCGGCCCAAAAAGGAGATTGGCGTGCAGACCCTGCGCGGCGGCGACGTGGTCGGCGATCACACCATGTTCTTCTTCGGTCCCGGCGAGCGTATCGAAATCACTCACCGTGCCCACTCGCGTGAAACATTCGCCTCCGGCGCGTTGCGCGCCGCCAAGTGGCTGGCACGACAGAAACCCGGCAAGCTCTACGCCATGGCCGACATATTCTAGGCCGGAAGCGGCAATAGATTATTCAGGGGAGTCTCGAACGAGGCTCCCCTTTTTTGGTGTTTGAGGGAATGGCGGGTTGTTGGGGGCGTCGGCAGGTAATGCCGCCGTCCATTCCTACAGAATGGGCGACAGCAGGCGGGCGAAGCGGATGACGGTTTGCCGGACGAGGTCCTTTTCGTCATATTCGCTGGGGCCGGTTTCGGTGCAATGGTTGAAGTCGTTGAGAAACATGGCTTCGACGGTCTTGGCAAAGGCGGGGTCCTTCACCAGCATGGTGAGTTCGAAATTGAGCCTGAATGAGCGGTTGTCGAGGTTCGCGGTGCCCACTGCCGACAGGGTATCGTCGGCCAGGAAGACCTTCTGGTGAAGGAAGCCCTCGTCGTAGCGGAAGACGCGGATGCCGGGCAGGGCCAGTTCCTTGAGACAGGCGTATGCGGCGAGATGGACCAGGATGTGGTCCGGTTTCCTGGGGAGCATGATGCGCACATCCACGCCGCGCATGGCGGCCATCTGAAGGGCTTTCATGACCGAGCTGTCGGGTACGAAGTAGGGGCTGGCGATCCAGAACCGCTCCTTGGCCGAGTCGATGGCCTGGATAAACATGAGCGAGCAGTTTTCCCGCGCGTCCACCGGGCCGGTGGGCAGGGCCAGTATTCTGGCCTCGCCCCGCTGGGGGGACATGGTCAGGTCGATGTCCGGCACCTCGCTGGTGGCCCAGTACCAGTCCTTGCCGAAGCAGACCTGGATCGGGAGTACGGCCGGACCGAAAATCCGGGCGTGAGTGTCGCGCCATCCGCCGTAGCCGTTGTCCTTGCCCCCGAGGTATTCGACGCCCACGTTGTGTCCGCCGACATAGGCGGTGTGCCCGTCTATGACGACTATCTTGCGGTGATTGCGGAAGTTGAGCTGGAACCTGTTGCCCGCACCGCGCGTGGTATGGAAGGGAAATGCCTTGATCCCGGCGGCCTGCATGGCCTCCCAGTATGCGGATGGGGTGTGGTAGCTGCCCAGTTCGTCATAAAGGAAGAGGACGCGGACGCCTTCGCGGGCCTTGCGGATGAGCAGGTCCCCGAGCTGTTTGCCGAGCGCGTCGTCGCGGACGATGTAGAACTGTATGAGAACGTACTGTTCGGCCGCCTCGATTCCCGCGAAAAGGGCCTTGAATGTGTCTGGGCCGTTTACCAGAAGTTCCACGTCGTTGCCGTCGAGAAAGGGCGATTCGGCCAGGGTCTCGAAAACCGTGTCCGGCGAGTGGCGGCGTTTGCGTTCGGCAAGGGGAGGAAGGGAAGGCACCTGGTGCCGAGTGCCGATGTGCCGTTGAAACTCTGCCCGGCCGGAGCGCATGGCGTCCACGTAGCCGTGGAATTTGGACCGGCCGAAGATCCAGTAGAGAGGAAGGGAAATGATCGGGAAGGTAACAAGGGATATGGCCCAGGCGACGGCGCCTTGCGGGGTACGCGTTTCGCGCACGGCGATGATGGCCGTGACGATGGCCGTTATCTCCATGAGGGTATAGAAAAGGCTAACCAAGCCCAGGAGGAAAGATGCTTCCAGTGATTCCATGGGGATTATGAATAGCAGAAAAGCGTTCGAAAGGGAAAGCTTCGCTTGTCTTTACGGTGGGTTTGTGTTGTGGAACGGCCTTACAGGAGGAAACGCGGTGCTGGACGGCGCGGACGAATCGAAACAACGACATCCATTTTTGGACCGGCCCAATCGGACGCTGCTTCGCATGGCCGTTCCCGTTCTCTTTTCTTTGGTGGCGGAACCCCTGACGGGGCTGGCCGACACCGCCTTCGTAGCCCGGCTTCCCGGTTCGGAGCCCGTGGCCGCGCTAGGGGTGGGAACCATGGCCTTTTCGGCTATCTTCTGGGCTTTCGCCTTTCTCGGCATCGCCACCCAGACCGAGGTGGCCCACAGCATTGGCAGGGGCGATCACGGCCGCGCGGTCAAAGTTATCTCCCTGGCGTGCCTGCTCGCGGCATCCATCGGTTTGGCCCTCCTGGCCATTTCCGTCTGGTTTCTGGTCCCCATCGCGGCTGTTTTCGGGGCCGAAGGGCTGGTCAACGATCTCGCCCGCGAATATATGCTATATCGGCTTCTCGGCGCGCCCGCCGTGCTGGTTTCCCTGGCCTGCTTCGGCGGATTGCGGGGGGCGCAGGATATGCGTACGCCCCTCTACGTGGCCGTAGGCGTTAACGCGGTCAACATACTGCTCGACTGGGCGCTTGTTTTTGGCGTCGGCTCGATTCCGGGCATGGGTGTGGCCGGGGCGGCGATCGCCAGCACGGCGAGCCAGTGGGTCGGGGCGTTTTGGTGTCTGGCCGTTGTCCATCGCACCCTCGGCCTTACCTGGCGTATGCGCGGCGCGGGCATGGCGCGGCTCATGCGCGTTGGCGGCGATCTGTTTCTGCGCACCGGCGGGGTACTGGTCTTTCTGACTCTTTGCACCCGCACCGCCAACAAGTTCGGAGCCGACCAGGGCGCGGCCTTTCAGGCCATTCGGCAGTTCTTTATTTTTTCGGCCCTGTTCCTCGATGCCTTCGCCATTACCGGGCAGAGTCTCGTGGGCTATTTCCTGGGCGCGGCCGACAAGCTTGCGGCGCGTAAAGTCGCCAGGCTGGTCTGCTGGTGGAGCTTTTGCACGGGCGTTGTCTTGTGCCTGGCCATGCTTCTCGGCACTGATTTTGTGGCATGGCTGTTGGTTCCCCCCGCGGCCTACGCGGTCTTCGGGCCGGGTTGGGTCGTGGTTTCCCTGTCCCAACCCATTGGTTCGCTGTCGTTCGCCACGGACGGTATTCATTGGGGAACCGGAGATTTCGCCTATCTGCGCAACAGTATGCTGCTGGCTTCGGCGGTGGGCGCGGCGTGTATTCTGGCCGTCGAGGCGGCCCGCCCCGATCATGTGCTGGTGTATATCTGGCTGGTCTCGGCCTTGTGGACTTTTATTCGGGCCGGTCTGGGGCTGATCCGCATCTGGCCCGGAATAGGCCGTGCGCCTCTCAAGGCGTAGACCGCAAAAAAAGGTCCGCAGGGTACGCCGACGGGCCTTCTGTGGATCGTTGCCGGCCAGCTAGTTTTCGGCCAGATAATTGAACATGAATTCATAGGCCTGGCGCATCTCCTCTTCGAGTTCGTCCATGAGGGACATGGCCGTATTCAGGTCGCCCGCCTTGCAGGCATTCTCCAGTTGCAGGCAGCATTCACGTACCCGCTCCACGCCGATGGTGGCGGCCCCGCCCTTGAGGGAGTGGGCCAGATGGCGGAGTTTCTCAACGTCGCCGGACTTCAGGGCATCCTTGATATTTTGGATTCGCTTGGGTTCCTGAGAGATGAACACGGTAAACATCCGTTTCATGAATGGGCGACGATCCGCCATTGATTCCAAGAATTTACTGTCAATTACTTCCTTTTCCACCTTAGTCACCGCCTTTACGAAAACACCGATCCAGGCGATCGGCTTCTACTCGTATACTTTGCGCGGGCCTTTTCAGCAATAGGTTTGCGGACAAATGCGGATTGTCGTCAGGACGGGTGGTGAAAGAACTGTCCCAGGCTGGTCGTGAAGACGATGCAGCCGTAAGCGGCGTGTTCCAGCGACGCCAGGAACAGCGATCCGGTCCGGCGATAGGTTTGGGCGAACATGTATCCGGCCGGAATTGTGAGGGCCACGGCCACCCAGCCTCCAAATACGATGTGCAGAAAGGAAAAGGCAAAGACGCTGGCCCAGGTGCGGGCGGTCTCGGTTCTCAGGATGGGAGCGTAGCGGTGGAAGAGGAAGGCGCGGTAGACGACCTCCTGCGGAAAGGCGGACAGGAGCGGGTAGAGGAACATGATGGCCAGCCACAGAAGCGGGCGGGCGCGGGGAAAGCCGAAGAGCTGGCCCGGGAGGAAGATCATGACCATCAGGGTGCAAACCAGGCCCACGCCCAGAGTCCTGAAAGCGATGGTGCGCAACGTCCGTCCGTTTTCGCGTATTAATATGAAAATGTCCGTTTTTCGAAGAAATCCGTTCACGGCGAGATAGATGAAACACGCGAACGCGATGGCCAGGAGCAGTGGAATTTTGGGAACTGGGAGCCATCCGAGTGCGTAGAGCAGCGGGGTCAGGCCGAACAGGGCCAGGAATTCGAGCCAGAGGAATGGGTCGGTCATATCCCAATTATACGCGTGGTTTCAGGGCTGGTCCATAGGGGAGAGGTATTGTCATGCAAACGTTGCAACGGGCCTTGCTTCCGTTCTTCACAGGTGATGTCGAGCATTGTTTCTGGGGGATTCAAGGTGTGGATAAAATGTGGAGAGCTTGGAAAACACTTCAAGCTTCGGTTTAACCCTCGCTTCTTTTGGGATACTGATTCGCATTCCTGACATCTCTTTTATACATCCTCAAAGGAGCTTTTATTGTCTTTCCAGTGTGTTAGATGGGTGTTGACGTCGGCGTTACTGCTTGTGGCGAGTGTCTATTCCTCTTGTCCGGCGCAAGCCTGCGACTCCGTGACTTTTGCTCAGTTCTCCCGAGGGTGGCCGCCGTTCGAAATGATGGCCGACGGGAAACCCATGGGGGCGGCTCTGGATATCGTCAGGGCCTCCATGCCCAAAGGGGTGAAAGTCAGGGTGCAAATGATTCCTGCTTCCCGCTGCGCGTTGCGGGTTCCGAGCGATACCGTCTATACGCGGCTGGAGTCCATGGAGTGGGTTAAAAACAGCGCTCTCTATCTATGGAGCGAACCCGTACTTAATTTGAAGACAGTTCTTTTTTCCAGGAAGGACAAACCGTTGGAGTATAAGGATTCGTCCAGTCTGATGGGTATGACGATCGGCTGTATCAAGTCTTTCAGCTATCCCGAAGTGGAGTCCCTGTTCAGGAGCGGAAAGGCCAGCCGCTATGATGTGAACAGCGACGTGGTCCTGCTGCGGATGCTCAAGGCCGGACGTGTGGATGCGGCTCTGTTCGACCAGTACACGGCCCGCTGGCTCATTCGCCGGTCACCGGAGTTGAGCCTGGACGATTTTCATGAATCATTGCGCTCACTTGGTAACACGGAACTGCGTCTGGCCTTCAACCTGCATTCCGGCTGGGAAGACCGTCTGCCTGAGGTCAATGAGCTTATTCGTCGTAATCGAGCGCGCGGGGTCTATGATAGGATAATGGACAGCTATTGAGCTTCAGTTCCGGTGGGGGGACGAAAAAAAGGGTGAGGGCCTGACGCCTTCACCCTTTTTTTCGCGATGTTGCGCGGGCTACATAGTGTAGAGCTTGTCGCCGGGAATGATGGTGATGTTGTTTTTGCGGAGCAGTTCGATTCCCTGGTCGGTGCGGTCGAAACGGAAGATGAGAACTGCGGAGTTTCCAGACTGCTGGACGAAGGCGTACATGTATTCCACGTTGATGCCCGCTTCCTGGAGCATCCCCAGGATGTTGTGCAGGCCGCCCGGCTGATCGTTGACTTCAACGGCCACGACCGAGGTGCGCCCCACGGTGAAGCCCGCCGCCTTCAGCTTGTCCTTGGCCTTCTCGAAGTCCGAGACGATGAGGCGCAGGATGCCGAAATCCGATGTGTCGGCCAGGGACAGGGCGCGGATGTTCACGCCCGCTTCGGAAAGAATCTGGGTGACCTCGGCCAGGCGTCCTGCCCGGTTTTCCAGAAATATGGAGAGTTGATCGACTTTCATGGTGTGCTCCTTGGCTTGTCGGGTTAGCCCTTGTTGCGGTTGTCGATGATTCGCTTGGCCTTGCCCAGGGAACGTTCGATGCTCTTGGGCTCGACGAGCTTGACCTTGGCAGTGACGCCGAGGAATTCTTTAATGTTCTTCATTACCTTCGATTCCACACGCTGTAAACTCTTGATCTCGTCGGAGAACAGGGCTTCATTGACTTCCACGCGGACTTCAAGGGTGTCGAGGTTGCCCTGCCGTTCTACGATGAGTTGGTAGTGCGGAGTGAGGCCCTCGGTCTCGATGAGGATGGATTCGATTTGGGACGGGAACACGTTGACGCCTCGGATGATGAGCATGTCGTCGGAACGGCCGGTCACACGCTTCATGCGGGCGGTGGTGCGGCCGCATTTGCAGGGCGTGGTGTTCAGGACAGTCAGGTCGCGGGTGCGGTAGCGGATGAGCGGGATGCCTTCCTTGGTCAAGGTGGTGAAGACGAGTTCGCCTTCCTCGCCCGGCTCGACGGGTTCGCCGGTCACGGGGTTGATGGTCTCGGCCAGGAAGTGGTCCTCCTGGATATGCAGGCCGTCCTGAGCGGCCGCGCATTCGATGGCGACGCCGGGGCCCATGACCTCGGACAGGCCATAGATGTCGATGGCCGTGATGCCGAGCTTCTTCTCGATCTCCACGCGCATTTCGTTGGTCCAGGGTTCTGCGCCGAAGATGCCGATGCGCAGGGGCAGCTCGCGGATATCGATGCCCATTTCAAGACCTGTCTCGGCCAGGAACAGGGCGTAGGAGGGAGTGCAGCAGATGACGTCAGGGGCGAAATCCTTGAGCAGGGTGACCTGCCTGCGGGTGGAGCCGCCGGACATGGGGACCACGGTGGCGCCCAGCGTCTCGGCGCCGTAGTGCGCGCCCAGGCCGCCGGTGAAAAGGCCGTAGCCGTAGGCGTTGTGGACCGTGTCCGAGGCCGAGGCCCCTGCGGCCATCAGACATCGGGCGACAAGCTTGCCCCAGTTCTCGATGTCTCGTTTGGTGTAGCCGACCACGGTGGCCGTGCCGGTGGTGCCGGAGGAGGAATGGAGGCGGACGATCTGGTCCTTGGGTACGGCGAACAGCCCGAAGGGATACTGGTCGCGGAGGTCCTGCTTGACGGTGAACGGCAGCAGCCTGACGTCTTTCAGGGTTTTGATGTCCTGAGGCTTGACCCCTTTTTCATCGAATTTTTTCTTGTAGAACGGAACGTTGGCGTACACCCGTTCACATAAAGCCTGGAGCCTGCGCAATTGGAGGGCTTCCAGCTCCTCCCTGGGCAGAGTCTCATTCTTAACATCGTAGATCATCCCTTCATCCTCCTTGGGCGGCCTTGAATCGGCCCTGGTGTCCACATGAAAAAAACCACGGTCTGATACAGCCCGTGGTTCGCATTAGCGCCTTCCTTGCGTCGCTTCAAAAGCCACGAGCTCCCTACAAGGAGTTCGTAAACTGAAAAAAGCGAGCAAATAGGAAATTCCGCATAGGTCGGACAGTGCCCCATGTTCAGATTACCGTCAAGAATTTTGTGGTGCCAGGCGGTCCATACGGTCGGCGGGGGAGCGCGATTGTTGCGGACCGTTCCAAAGTGCATTACACAATCCGAGGTTAACAACCAACATCGGAGTCGTCATGACATTCAGGGAATTGGTGGAGCGCAACCGGACCCGGCGGAAGTTCGACGAGAACAGGCCCATACGCGTGGGCGAGTTGGTCGAACTGGTCGATCTTGTCCGGTTCATGCCTTCGGGCCGGAACATGCAGCCGCTCAAGTACATCGTCACCGCCGACCCGGAGCAGTGCGCCCGGGTGTTTCCGCTTCTGGGCTGGGCAGGCTATCTCAAGGATTGGCGAGGTCCGGCCGAGGGTGAGCGGCCAACGGGGTACATCGTCATGCTCCTGGACAGGGACGTGGCCGATTCGCCCGGCTGCGACCACGGCATAGCTTGCCAGACCCTCATGCTGGGGGCCGTGGACAAGGGATACGGCGGTTGCATCATCGCTACCGTCAACCGGCCGAGGCTGGCCGAGATTTTCGATCTCCCGGACCGGTACGAGATTCTGATGGTTCTTGCCCTGGGCGTTCCTGCCCAGGAAGTCGTTGTGGAACCGCTTCCCTCCGACGGCAGTATAAAGTATTGGACCGGCGAGGACGGGAAGCATCATGTGCCCAAACGCGGGCTCGATGAGCTGCTGGTGGGGCGTTTCCCCGAAAAATGATGCCGTCAGACGGCAAACATTAAGGATACAATTTGTTGAATAAAGAAAAGAAATTCGTAGAGATGGCAAGCGTGGACAAGGCCCGTAGCGTGGCTGGATGGCTTGACGACAAGCAGGGCGAGCGGATCACCCTCATCGATGTGTCCGGCCTCAGCTCGGTCACGGACATGATTCTGGTCGTTTCGGCCAGGGGCGTGAAGCACGCGCAGGCGCTGGCTTCCCACGTTCTGGACAAGGCCGCCGAAGAAAACATGGAATTCCTGAGCATGGAAGGCCACAAGACCGGCGAATGGGTCCTGATCGACCTCAACGATGTGCTGGTTCACGTCTTCCTCGACGATCTGCGTGAGTTCTACAACATCGAAGGCATGTGGACCGAGGCCCCCCGCGTGGGGCTGCAGGCGTGACGGACAAGGACATGGCCGAACCCAAGAAAACGCTTCTACTGATACTGGACGGCTGGGGCATCGCCCCCGAAGGCGCGGGCAACTGCGTGCGCAATGCCGCCACCCCGAATATCGATCGGCTTCTGGCCGATTATCCTTCCACCCGCCTGACCTGCTCGGGCCGGGCCGTGGGGCTGCCCGACGGCTTCATGGGCAACTCCGAGGTGGGGCACATGAATATCGGTGGCGGGCGGATTATTTATCAGGACATGACCCGCATCGACATGGCCATCGAGGACGGCTCCTTTTTCGAGAACTCCGTCCTCAAGGAGCTGATGGACAAGACCAAGGCCGCTTCCGGACGGCTTCATCTCATGGGGCTGCTCTCGGACGGCGGGGTGCATTCCCATCTGCGCCATCTGTACGCCCTGCTGGAAATGGCCAAGGCGGAGCGCGTTCCCGAGATCTATATCCATGTGTTCATGGACGGCCGCGACACGGCGCAGAAGGGCGGGCTCGCCTACATGCGGACGCTTCAGGCCAAGCTCGCCGAGCTCGGTGTGGGAAAGATCGCCACCCTGTCCGGCCGGTTCTGGGCCATGGATCGCGACAAGCGGTTCGAGCGAGTGGAGGTGGCCTACAGGGCTTTGGTGGACGGCCGGGGCGTCGAGATCGACGATCCCGTTGCGGCCATTGAGGCCTCCTATGCGGTGGGCGAGTTCGACGAGTTCATCAAGCCGAGCGTGATGAAGGGCGTGGACGGTCGCATCGGGGACGGCGACGGATTGTTCTTCTTCAATTTCCGCGCGGACCGCGCCAGGGAAATCAGCAGGGCCATCTTCGACAATGATTTCAGCGAATTCGATCGCCCCAACGCGCCCGAACCCGCCGTCTTTGCGACCATGACCCAATACGAATCCAGTTTTCCCATGAAAACGGCTTTTCCGCCTGAGAACTATGAAGGGACCCTGGGCGAGTTCGCTTCGGGCCGGGGCATGAAGCAATTGCGCATCGCCGAGACCGAGAAGTACGCCCATGTGACCTATTTCCTCAATTGCGGGCGCGAGGAGCCGTTCCCCGGCGAGGACCGGATCATGATCCCGTCCCCGCGCGAGGTGGCTACCTACGACCTCAAGCCGCAGATGAGCGCGGACGAGGTGGCGGACACCCTGATCGGAAAGTGGGGTGAATACGACCTCTGCGTCTGCAACCTGGCCAACCTGGACATGGTCGGGCACACGGGCGTCATGGAGGCCGCCGAAAAGGCGTGCGTGGCCGTGGACGGCTGCGTGGGGCGCATCGTGGACACGGTGCTTAAAAATGGCGGCCGGGTTCTCATGACTGCGGACCACGGCAATGCCGAGCAGATGCTCGACGCCGAAGGCGCGCCGCACACGGCCCATTCCACCAACCCGGTGCCCCTTGTCTTCATGGAGAAGGGACGCGAGGACGCGGTGCTCGAAGAGGGCATCCTTGGCGACATCGCCCCGACGATCATCGGTCTATGGGACATGGAACCGCCCGCCGGGATGACCGGCAAGAACCTGGTACAAAAGGGATAAGCATGGCTGAAAGCAAGAAACCCATGACCCCGGTGAAGCCTGCGGCCATGGAACTAATATTCCTCTACCCCTGTCCGCATTGCGGTCGCGAGGTCCCTCTCATCGCTCCGTCCAGGCCTGCCATGGCCCAGTGCGACGCCTGCCGCGAGAACTTCCCGATCGTGCCTGTGGACGATCGGACCATCCGTTACCTCAAGCTTGTTCTGGCAGGGGGCAAGGCTGGGATTGATCCCGATTTCCTCTGATTCGGCATCGGGCCGACGATATGACCGCAAGGGCCGGTCGAGGTGGATACGCCTCGACCGGCCTTTTCGGTTTCTTGATAGACAGCCTCAGGTCGAACCGTGGCTCGGCTCTTGCTTATATTCCGCATCAATTTGTTGTTTGAATCCGGTGGAGAAGGAATACGATGCGAGAAATGAGCATGTTTATGGCGGTCCTGGCGGTGTTTTCTACAGTCTTCGGTGTTTCGGCCGCGAACGGCACGGCGTTGGCGGCGGACGGCGAGGTGACAATTCTGTCGGGGTTGTCCGGTGGTTCGGCTTGGGGGTTGGTGATTCTGATAGCTCTCACCGTGGCGGCCTGCGTGTCCTGCGGTTTGATGGCAGCCAAGGCGATTCACAATAAATATAGTGAATTGGCGCAAATGTCAGAACGAATCGCAAAGGGGATTCCCGATGTGGAGGCGTTTCTTGAGGGGAATAACGTTTTTGACAAATTTTCTGGGAATCTGAACCATATTGTTAATTACATTGGTGAGTTGGAATCTCAGGTGGAAAAGAGCGAAATTGTAGCCAGGGAGGCCGAGTCCCGCGCGCGGGAGGCCCTGGACCAGGCCGAGCAGGCGCGCAGGCAGGGCGAGGCCGCTAGATGTGAAGGGCTTTTGTCCGCCGCCGGGACTCTTGAGCGTTCCGTGCAGTCCATTCGCGACCACTCGGCCATTCTGGGCGCGGCCTCGGGCAAGGCGCGGGACGGAGCGGCGGAGCAGCAGCGGCTGATGGGCGAGGCCGCCTCGGCCATGGAGGAGATGAACGCGGCCGTGGGCGAGACCGCCGCCGGAGCGAGCGCGGCCGCTTCGGAAGCGGACATGGTCATGGAGCGCGCGGAGGCTGGTTCGGCCGTGGTCGCCAGGACTCTGGATTCCATCAGCGAGGTTTCGCGCAATTCCCAAACCCTGGTCGAGAGCGTGGCCGGGCTCGGCTCCCAGGCCGAGGGCGTCGGGGCGATCATGGGCGTGATTTCGGACATCGCGGACCAGACCAATCTGCTGGCTCTCAACGCCGCCATCGAAGCCGCCAGGGCGGGCGAGGCCGGGCGCGGCTTTGCGGTGGTGGCCGACGAGGTGCGCAAACTTGCCGAGAAAACCATGGAGGCGACCCGCGACGTCGGCGTCGCCATCGAGGGCATTCAGGCGCAGGTGGCCCGGACCATAGATGGAGTCAAGGGTATGGCCGGGCTGGCGGACGAAGCCGCAGGCATGGCCGGGGAGTCCGGCACTGCTTTGGAGGAGATCGTGTCCCACTCCGGCACCAGCGCCGAACGCATCGGCGCCATAGCCGCGGCTTCGGCCCAGCAGTCGGTGTCGAGCGAAGAGGTCACGCGGACCATCGCCGCGGTGCACGATATTTCCTCGGCCACGGACCAGGGCATGGCCGAAGCTGCCGAGGCCGTGGAAAACCTGTCGGCGCGCGTGGAGGAACTGTCCGTCATGACCGGGGTATTCCGGCTGGTGGGCAGCGGCAGGGTTCAGGAGATTCTCGGCGTTCTGGCTGGTTCCGAAGCGGTCCGGTCCGGTCGGCGCGAGTCCTTGGAGCGGGCCATGCGCGACGCCTTGCGGGAGAATGATTTTCTGGAGCTCATGTACGTCACCGATGCGCAGGGCAGACAGACGGTCAGCAACATGGGCGGCAAGGTCTCCGGTTTCGCCGAGGACCCTGAGGCATTCGGGGCGGACTGGAGCGGACGTCCCTGGTTCCGGGGCGCGATGGACAACCGCACCTTCCAGATTTCCGACGTGTACACATCCTCGGCCTCGGGAGGAGAGTGCATCACCGTGTCCGGCCCGTATTTCGGCCGCGACGGGCAGGTCCTCGGCGTCATCGCCGCAGATGTCAGTGTCTAGGGGAGCTGCACTCGATAGCGGTGTGCCGCATTTCTCTTCTTCGATCGGCGTCAGGCGCGCTTCTTGGGCTTGTACTGCATAAGGGCGTTGCCCGCGATGATGAAGGCAAGGCCCGCCACTGTGGCTGGGTGGATGGTTTCGCCCACCAGGAAATGGATGAAGACCAAGGAGAGAAAGGGCGAGAGAAAAATGAGATTGGCCACGCGGGCGGTGCCGCCGCCGGTCGGCTTGGCCGCGTATTTCATGGCCGTGAGCCAGAGGGCGAAGGTGATGCCCATTTCAAAGAGGCCCACATAGGAGGCGGCCAGAATTTGGCCGGTTTCGAGAGACGGCAGTTCGGAAAAGAGCAGCGTGGCCGCCAGGATGAGCGGAAAGCCCGTCATGAAGCTGAGGAGCAGGCCTGCGATGGGATCGGCTTTGCTTCTGGTGTTGAATATCCAGTAGACGGCCCAGATGACCGTGCTGCCCAGGGCCAGGGCTACGCCGGGCAGGCTGGAGAAGCGCATGGAGAACGGGTCGCCGTGGGTGGAGATGACCACCACGCCGAGGTAGCTGAGAATGATCGCACCCAAGTCCTTGAGGGAGAGCTTCTGGCCGAGCAAGGGCACGGACAGCAGCGACAGCGTCACGGCCCAGGTGTAGTTGATGGGCTGGGCCTCTTGGGCGGGCAGCAGGTCGTACGCTTTGAACAGTATGGTATAGTAGAGGAACGGGTTGAGCGTGCCGAGCAGGGCGCAACGTATGGTCTCTTTGCGCCCCATCCGCCGGATTTCGCCGAGTTTTCCCTGAACGATCAGGATCAGCGCAAGGGCCGCGATGGAAATCGCGCAGGCGCAGAGCAGGAGTTGCAGCGGGTCCAGTCCGCGCAGGGCGATTTTGAAGGCCGAGGCCACGGTGGACCAGATGGTCACCGTGGCCAGGCCGAAGAGAAGGGCTTTCCTGTTGTCGGTCACGTGGGAATTAAACGATGACGTGCTTGCGGATGTGGCTGACCACTTCGTTCACATCGTCCGTGACGATGAACAGTTCAAGATCTTCGGCCTTGCAGAAGCCGTTGGTGACCATCTGATCCCTGAACCAGTCGATGAGACCCGCCCAGAACTCGGTGCCGAAGAGCACGATGGGGAACGGCTTGATGCGGTGGGTCTGGATGAGCACCAGCGCCTCGGACAGCTCGTCCAGGGTGCCGTACCCGCCGGGCAGGGCTACATAGGCAAGCGCGTACTTGATGAACATGAGCTTGCGGATGAAGAAGTAGCGGAATTCGCTTTTGACGTTCAGGAACTCGTTGCTCTTTTGTTCCATGGGCAGGTGGATGTGCAGGCCAATGGATTCGCCGTCGTTCTCGAACGCGCCCTTGTTTCCGGCCTCCATGAGGCCGGGGCCGCCGCCGGTTATAACGGAAAATCCGGCCAGGGTCAGGGCCTTGGACAGCTGCTCGGTCTTCTGGTAGAGCGGTTCGTCCGGTTTGACCCTGGCTGAGCCGAATACGGATACGGCCGGGCCGATCTCGGACAGGTTCTCGAAACCGTCGACAATTTCGGACATGATTTTGAAGAGCCGCCAAGACTCGTGAATGGACAGATCGTCGATGAGATATTGCTTGGAACGATGTATCATTGGTTCTCCTGTGTTTTCGTGGCAAGGTTGCCTGGATACGGTTTATAAGGCATGTAGTCCGGGCGGCGGATGCAGGTTTCCGCTGAATGCTTCATTACACTGATTTTGTCCCGTTCGGAAGGGCTATTACCTTGTGGCGGGATGGAAGCCAACACGAGGACAACGTATGAAAGTCACCTTCATGGGCGCTGCCCGTACCGTTAGCGGTTCTTGTTTCATCCTCGAATGCGGCGGCAAGCGCTTCGCCGTGGACTGTGGAATGCATCAGGGCAACCGCGAGATAGAAAAGCGTAACTGGAACATAGACGCCTACGGTCCCAAGAAGCTGGACTTCATTTTGATAACCCACGCCCACATCGATCATACGGGGCTTTTGCCCGCCTTGGTTGCCAAAGGGTATCATAACCCCATCTACTGCACCGAGCCCACACGCGACCTGTTGGAGATCATGCTTTTGGACTCCGCTCATATCCAGGAGATGGAGGCGGAGTGGGACAACCGCAAGCAGCGCCGGACGGGCGGAGATATGATAAATCCGCTTTATACCATCGCCGACGCGGAGCGGACCACGCCTTTGTTCGCGCCCATTGAATATTCCAAGACTTTCGAGCCCGCGCCCGGTATTCGGGTGACCTACAAGGACGCCGGGCATATCCTCGGTTCGGCCTTCATCGAGATCGAGTACGAGGAGGACGGCAAACTGACCAAGGCGGTCTTTTCCGGCGACCTTGGCAGGCCCGAGCAGCTTATCGTCAACAACCCCTCTGACATGGAGTGCGCCGACTACTTGTTCATGGAGTCCACCTACGGCAATCGCAACCATGTGGACGCGGAGGGCAGCCTGGACGAGCTGGCCGAGGCCATCGCCTACAGCTACGGCAACGGTGAAAAAGTGGTGATTCCAGCCTTTGCCGTGGAGCGGTCCCAGCAGATCATCTACTCTCTGTTCCTGCTCCGCAAACAGGGCAAGCTGCCAGCCGACATGCCTGTATATCTGGATAGTCCGCTGGCCATCAGGGCCACGGAGATTTTTCGCAAGCATCCGGAATATTACGACGAGGAGACGCAGAAATATATTGAGGCCGGGGAAAATCCCCTGGACCTGCCCAACCTGCACTTCACCCAGAGCCGCGAACAGTCCCAGGCCATCAACGAGTCCCAGGGCCCGGCCATCATTATCTCGGCCAGCGGCATGGCCAATGCGGGCCGCGTCAAGCACCACCTCAAGCACAACCTGTGGCGACCCGGGGCCAGCGTGGTCTTCGTGGGCTGGCAGGGCGTGGGCACACCGGGACGCAAGATCGTCAACGGGGCCGAAAAGATAACCATTTTTGGTGAAGAAGTCCTGGTCAAGGCCAAGGTCTTCACCATCAACGGCTTTTCAGGTCACGCCGGACAGGACGAACTCATGGACTGGCTTGGGACTATGCAGGACAAGCCCATCAAGATTCTGCTCGTGCACGGCGAGGCCGAAGTCCAGAAGGAGTTCGCCAGACTCATCAAGGAAAAGTTCGGCTTCACGGTGCATATTCCCGAATACATGGAAGTGCTTGAACTTGAGCCGGGCAAGGATTTGCAGCCCGTGGTGGATATGGATGTGGCGCGGCCGCGCGTGGACTGGAATTTCCTGTTGGCCGACTCCGAGAATCTTTACCGGGAGCTGCGCAACCGTATCCGGGACGTGGAGAAGCGTCCCTGGGTCGATCAGGCGGAGTTGCGCGACAAGCTTCTTGACATCAACCGAAATATTGTGGAGCTCGTCTCCGAGATGTAGCCGATGCGGATTATTGGTGGACAATACAAAGGGCGCAGGATTTTGACCTGCGAGGGACCAGGATACCGGCCCGCCACCATGAAGGTGCGCGAATCGGTCTTTTCCATGCTCATGGCCAGGGGCGTCGACTTCAGCCATGCTCGGGTCATCGACATGTTTGCCGGGTCCGGCTCATTGGCGCTCGAATGCCTCAGTCGGGGCGCGTCAACGGCCTGGTTTGTGGAGAAGAGCCCCAAGGCCGCGGCCCTCATCCGTCGCAACCTGACGGACCTCAAAGTTGATAAAAGGCATTTCAGAGTGGTCTGCAAGGACCTTTTCAATGTACTGTCCGGAAGTCCGGACCAGCCCTTCGACCTGGTCTTCATCGACCCGCCCTATGGCCGCGACCTCCTTGTTCCGGCTCTTGAGAAGGCGATTGAAAACGGCTGGATCGCGCAGGGAGCGTTGGTCCTGGCCGAGGTGGAGAACTCCGTCGAAGCCCCGCAGGACGGTCCTGTAGGGGACATGGAATTGTTAACCGACCGTGAATACGGTCAAACCAGGATTTTGATATGGCGAAAATGAACCCCAGGCTGGCCGTGTACCCCGGCACCTTCGATCCTTTGACCATGGGCCACGTGAGCTTGACCCGCCGGGGGCTGAATGTCTTCGATAATATTATTCTCGCTGTGGCGGAAAGCACGCCCAAGAAGACGCTGTTGACCGTGGGTGAGCGGGTGGCCCTCGCCAAGGACGTGTTTCGCAACGAGCCGAGGGTTTCGGTGGAGTCTTTTGACTGCCTGCTTATCGATTACGTGGAGGGCAGGGGCGCGGGGTCCATTATGCGCGGGCTGCGCGCGGTTTCCGATTTCGAATACGAGTTTCAGATGGCGCTCATGAACCGCAAGCTCAAGGGAGAGATTGAGACCGTGTTCATGATGACCGACTTCAAGTGGATGTATCTGAGTTCCACCATCGTCAAGGAAGTGGCTCAGTATGGCGGTGACATCCGCGGCCTGGTGCCCGGCCCGGTTGCCACGGCTCTGTCCGTCAAGTACGGCGTCAAGCCCCAGGACTGGGGACAAAACCACTACATATGAACCGCAAGCCTCCCATAGTCTGTCTGCTTGGGCCGACCGGCACGGGCAAGACCGCGGCGGCCATCGCCATTGCCGGACGTGTGCCCGCCGCCGTAATCAATTTCGATTCCCGTCAGGTGTATCGGGACTTTCCGATTATCACGGCTCAGCCCGACGAGAAGGAGCGCGGCGCTTGCCCGCACCATCTTTACGGTTTCCTGCCGACGGAAGAAAAAATGAACGCGGCGCGGTTCGTGGAGCTGGCCGTGGACAAGATCGAGACGGTGCGCGGAGAGGGGCGGCTGCCCATTCTGGTGGGCGGCACGGGGCTCTATCTCCGCTCGCTTTTGTCCGGCATCGCGCCCATCCCGGAGATTCCCGCTGAAATTCGCCGGGAGGTCCTCGACCGTATCGCCGTGGAGGGCCCGCAAGCCCTGCACGTCGAATTGACGCGTGTCGACCCGGACTACGCGGCCAGGATTCATCCCAACGACACCCAGCGTAACGCCCGGGCCGCCGAGGTGTATCTGGCCACGGGCCGAACCATGACCTGGTGGCATACCGAGAGCGAGCATTCCCCGGCGCCCTACGACGCTCTCAAGGTGGGAATGCGTATCGCCCTGAACGACCTGGAGCCGCATTTGGCGAGACGTATCGACGTCATGCTTGAGCTGGGAGCGCTGGACGAGGCGCAGGCCGCTTTCGAGCGTTGTCCGGACCCGGACGCGCCGGGCTGGACCGGCATCGGTTGCGCCGAGCTTCTCGCCTTTTTGCGGGGCGGCTCCACCATGGTCCAGGCGCGCGAGCGGTGGGTGCGGAACACCAGGGCGTATGCCAAACGGCAGATTACCTGGTTCAACAAGGAAGAGGACATCCACTGGTTCGCGCCCGGCGACGGCGAGAGCGTTGCCGACCTTGTGGAATCGTGGCTGTCCGAACGGAGTTGATCAGCTCCCGGCAAGAACGGCCAGTTGCGTCGGGGTCATTGCCCAGTTCAGGGTCCCGGCGGCTTGGCCCGGCTCAAGGGCGATCTGCATGAGCCCGCCGTTTTCCACGCGGATATCCATTCCCTTGGCGGGCGACAGGATGGCCGAGGCCAGAAGGGCCAGGGAAGGCAGGTGGCCAGCGATGAAGATCGAGTCCAGTCCAACGTATTCATTGATGAATCTCAATGTTTCCGAGGTCTGGGCCATGGCTTTGACCGCGTCTGTGACAACGATGTGCGAGGGCGGGTAGCCGGTTTGTTCCGCCATGATTTCAGCGGTCTGGAAGGAGCGGAGTTTGGGGCTTGCCACCACCAGTTGGAAGCGCAGGCCGAGGATAGCCGCGGACCGGGCGGATTTCTCCACCTGTTCCCGGCCCACCGGGCTCAGGGGCTGGTTCGGGTTGACTTCCTTGGGAAGGCAGGCTCCGTGCTGCATGAGATGGATAAGCATGTCTGGCTCCGCTGTTTGGTTTCCGTATCCGGAATAGGCTAGCACCGGACCCGCCAGGCGGCAAGCGGCTTGCGGAAAACCGGCAAGCGCGATACATGGATGATGCCTTGGCCATTCCGGCCGCCCAAGGCCATGAACACTTCAGGACAGTTGCCAAATGCCGCTTCGTATATTTATTCCCATCCTATTGTCGTTTTTGTTTCTTTCGCCGCCAGCTCATGCCTTTGACGGGCTTGTGCAACCTGTCGGGACCAATGGAACCATCGTCTGGGGAACCGGCGAGGTCGTCGTGGTGCGTGGCGTAGAGGGCGCGTCGTCGGACGAGTCCAACGCGACATTGTCGCCGTTGGCCCTGCGCACGGCCGTTACCCAGGCGCGCAAACAGCTTCTGGATATGGTCATGTCCGTGCGCATTGACGGCCGCCAGACCGTGCGTGCGTTCCTGTCCGGCGACAGCGATGCCGCCGCCCAGGTGCGCGGCATTATTCAGAATTCCCTGTATCGGGGGCCGGGGCCGTATGACGGGGCGGGCACTGTCCGCGTTTCCGAACGGCTTCGCGGTCAATTGGCCGAACTCATTTTGCCCACTACCATTCAGTTCCAGAGCGGCATTCCGCCCAAACTCTCCACGGCGAGAGGACAGGATGCGGAGATGATCGGCGATGCGCCTGAAGCGGTCGGCGGCGGCACGCGCGGCTATACGGGCGTGGTCGTCGACGCGCGTGGACTTGGAATCACCCCGGCGCTGGCCCCGGTCATTTTCGGCCAGGACGGTTACGGAGCCTACGGTTATTTCGGCGTCAGCCGGAACAGCGTGGTGCAGAAGGGCATGGTCGCCTACTCGGTCAGCGACAACCCCAAGGTTCTGGCCGAGCGTGTCGGCGACAGGCCGCTGATGGTCCGGGGACTGAGCGCCTACGGCTCCTGGCGGACTGACGTGGTTATCGCGGCCGACGAAGCCCGGCTTGTCCGGGCAGTGACCAAGGCCGGTCCCGTCGCGGACGGATGCAGGGTGGTCATCCTGGTGGACCGCCCGGATAATACCCGGGAGAGCGGGGATGCGGCTCAGGCCGCCAAGGGAGATGGCGATGCGTAGGTTGTTGTTTGTTTTTTCTGTTGCTTGCTGTCTGCTGACCGCATGGTCCGCGGCTTTTGCGGGACAGGTGCAGGTATTTGAACCCGCTGCGGAGGGCGTGTCTCAACCCGAGTTGCGCGAAAAGGCGCGCTCGCAGGGTTTTGCCCAGGCCGTGCTCGACGAGGCTGATGTCATGCTCTCGGGCAAGCTTTCCAAGGAACGCGCAGTTCTATTTAGGGAGTACCTTACGGGGCACGCCGAACCGTTCATCCAGGGCTACAAGGTCGTCTCCTTTCAGGATTTTTCGGAAGGACTGAGCCTGACCATGGATGTGCGGGTGGATCGGCGGACCCTGCGCAACAGCCTCGGCTCCATGGGATTCTTCGCCACCCTGTCCCATCCTCAGTCCGCCACCGTGGTCTGGCCCGGTGACCTCACCGACGAGGAACTGCTGGCCCTGCATCATCTCATTTCCCTGACCGGCATCGCTCCCGCCGAGGGAGCCTCTCCGGTATTCACCCTGGAGCGGGGGGACGAGAAGGGAATCTATCGGTGCCGTCTCTCTTACGACGGCGAGGAATGGCTGGCCGTCAACGGCGATATGGCACAGGCTTGGTTCACCCTCTGGCCGAGGTTCTTCAACCGTCCCGTGGCCAAGGCCGCGCGGGCGGGCGGCGAATCCCTGACCGTTTCCGGCTGGTTTTCCGCAGACGGCGTGCTGGAATTCGACCGCGTGCTGCACGGCTGGGACGCTGCCGTGCAAAACGCGCAGCTTGTGGAGATGGATATGCAGCCTTCCGGAGCCGGAGCTACCTGGACCCTCTCCGTGGTTAATCGCAAGCGCTTGGAAACACAGCTCAACGCCTTTTTGCCTCAGCGCGGCTTGAGCTTCCATCTGACTGACGAAAGCAGGGATTAGCCTGGAAAGGGGATGGGTATCGTGTCGCGTGACGCCATTTGGACGGTCCCGAATATCCTGACCGTCGTTCGCATATTGTTGACGCCGCTTTTCGTCGTGGCCTACGTGGGCGAGAATTTCAATCTCGCCTGGATGCTGTTCGCCGTGGCCGGTCTGACCGATGCCTTCGACGGCTTCCTGGCCCGGATATGGAACCAGCGTACGCAACTGGGGGCCGTTCTTGACCCCCTGGCCGACAAGGCGTTGCTGGTGACTTCCTTCATCTGTCTGGCGGTCAAGGGGTGGATTCCCTTCTGGTTTGCCGTCCTGGTGGTCAGCCGCGATTTGATTATAGTCGGCGGTCTGGCCGTGCTCGCCTTCCTCGGCGTGGACGTCAAGGAGCGCATCAAACCTATCTGGATCAGCAAGTTCAACACGGCCGCCCAGATTATTTTTGTCGTGTCGGTAATGATCCACCGCACCTTCAAGCTGGACTACGGCTTCATTATCAACACCCTGCTGACCATTACCGCCATTTCCACCGTTCTCTCCGGCATTGCCTACGTCCGTCGCGGGTTCAAAATCTTTTCCGAAGAGGGCGAAGTCTGACGAGTGGGTCGGCTATTCCGGGCAGGAAAGAGGGAGCGCGTTTGCGCTTCCTTTTTTTATGTGTTGCGCGACTCCATGCACGAGAGGGGCTGGCGCGGCACGATATGATTCCCGCGTTTGTCCAAATGGTTTTACGCGGTCGGCGGTGCGACAAGATGTTTCGGAAGAAATGAGGGAAAGGCCGGGGAATGCAAAAAAGGCCCGGCTGCGTTGGCGGCCGGGCCTGAAAGACTTAGTGCGACGGGCAGCGTTTAGCTGTCCTTTTTCTTCTCTTCTTCGGAGGGGGTGGATTTGGGGGTTACGTCGATTTCGTCAGGCTCGCTGGTGGCCTTTTTGAAGTTGCTGATGGCCTTGCCGATGCCGCCACCGATCTCCGGCAGTTTCTTGGCGCCGAAAATGACCAGGACAATAACGAGAATAATCAAGAGTTCCCAAACGCCGAATCCGCCAATCATATATAGCCTCCAATTGCGTGAATGACTTCGCGATTATTTGTGTTAGGGCTATACACCCGCCACTTTGCCCAGTCAAGGACGGCGGATCATTTCCCCTGATGCGGTTTGGCCTCGTTCCGGCCGGGAAAAGGGCGGTTTGACTTTACAATTGAATGCTCGGGCCTTACATCATCCCAATTGGCACAGGAAGACCGGCCGGTCTCGGCTCCGACGATTTCGCACGCACTGAACCAAGGGTACGGATGAGTAAAATTTCCCGGTTGCCGGGTACGGACTGTCGGCATTACCTCAATGGCCGCTGCCTCTACGAGGAGTGGCTCAATCCCGGATACACGAAGTCATGGCGCTGCCAGGTCACGGCCCGGTGGGAGTCTTCCTTCGACGACTTTTTGCGGCGCGCCGAGTTTTTCGGCGTGGCCGAGGACGCTGCCCCCGATCTTTGGGGACGCCAGTTCCAGCGAATGGCCCGCGAAACGTTCCACTGCGGGATGTACAAGTACAGGCCGGGCGCGCCCGTGCCGGGTTGCGGCCATCATCTGGACGGGGTCTGCGTCATGGGGCTGCCCCGATGTAGCGGGCGGTGCCGCCATTATGGCCTGAACACCGACGAACAGAGCTAAGGAGATTGCGCATCATGCTGTTGGCTTTTCCCTACATGCATCCCGAACTGTGGTCGGGCGACGACCTCGACGGGTTGACTTTTTTCGATCCCGGCCTGACCGACGAGCCCGATCACCACGCCTTTCGGCCTGAAGGACTGCCCCTTGATCCGAAGACCGCGCGGTCGCTCATCAAGGACTGCATCAACTTCGGAGAGCAGTTTAAGGACCCCGGCGAGATGGCCTATTTCGGAGCCATAACAGCCGACGATTTCTACGAAGGCTCCTCCATGTCCATCCAGGCCCAGCTGACCCGCCAGTTCGATGACGGACAAGGCTCGAAACAGGAACGTGAAGAGCGCGAGGCCCGTTCCAAGGCCCAGTTCGTGCTGCTTCTGGCCTGGTCCTTCGAAGAGCGCATTCTGGAATTGGTCAGTCTGGAAGAGGGCGTCAAGGACAGTTGGGATGACATGGACCGGACCATCGGCGTGGACGAGGAGGACAGCCTGGGAGAGCGGGAGACCGCTTTGGGCGAGACCTTGAGCCATACCGGGGGCGCGTCCGACGGCCAGGAAGTCCAATTGCCCTGGCAGCGGGTGATCGAGGCGTTGCCCGCTTTCATACCCGAGGACACCGAACTGGTTTGCGCCGACCCCGAGATATTCGAGGTGTGGGAAGAGTTCGGCATCGCCTTCGAGGAAGGGGAGGACGGACTCCTGCGGGCCACGGCTCCGGCCTGGCGGTTTGGCTGCCGACGTGGCGAGCCCAAGGGAATGCCCGTGGCCATGAAAGAACTGACTGTCGCAATTCTCAAATAGATTTTGGAGTGATACATGGCGATAGCCAATCCGTTGATGAACCCCTGCCTGATCGAGGGCGTCAAGACCGTTGTTTTCGACAACGACGGCGTGCTGATCGATTCCTACGAGGCCAACATGGTCTATTACGGCACCATCCGGCGTGAGCTGGGACTGCCGCCCATGACCGATGCCGAGAGGTATTTCGTTCACTCGCGCACCCACGACGAGGCTGTGCGCCATATCGTTCCCGCGGACAAGTTGGAGCGGGCCTTTCAGGTCGGGGCGACCATGGATCAGGCGTCATTGGCCCCGTACTTCAAGCGTTCTGAGGGCATCCGCGAGTTCTTGTGCTGGCTGCGTTCCGCCGGGTTCGGCCTGGCCGTGAACACCAGCCGGGGTACATCCATGGGTTTGGTCCTCAAGCTTACGGATTTGGAGGGCTTTTTTCATCCGGTCATCACCTCCTGCAAGGTGAGCAAGCCCAAGCCGCATCCCGAGGGGTTGTTCCGGATCATGCGCGAACATGGCGTGCGGCCGGACGAAGTCGCCTACATCGGCGACTCCGTGGTGGACCAGCGGGCCGCGCAGGCGGCCGGGGTGCGTTTTTGGGCATATCGCGACCAGGCCCTTGAGGCCGATGTGCACATTGAGGATTTCTGGGCCATCCGGGCGGCGATGCAACGCTGCTACAAAGGGTGCGCTCCCGCGTTTTAGGACTTGATTCTTGCATTCCCGTATGCGAAATTACGAACATTGATACTAATCACCGGTGCTTGGCACCGCGTCGTTTGGAGGCCTCATGGACTTGATTGTCCAAGCAATTGCTACCGTTCTCGATATCGTTCTCTCTGCCTATTTCTGGGTCGTCATCATCTCCGCCCTCCTGTCTTGGGTGAATCCGGACCCTTACAACCCTGTTGTGCGATTTCTGCGCGGCGTGACCGAACCTGTTTTCTACAAGATTCGCAGTTGGATTCCGTTTGCCGTTGTAGGCGGTTTTGATCTCTCTCCCATCGTGGTGCTGCTGGCCATCAAGGTTTGCCAGATCGTGGTGGTGGGGAACCTCATGCGACTGGCCTATTCCATGGGCTCCGGGATGTCCATGTAGCCCTTTGACCAAGGAGGACTGTGGTGACGGTTTCCAAGATCGATTTACTCAACAAACAGTTCTCGCGGGGCCTGCTCGGCTATTCGCGTGCGGAAGTCGACCAGTTCATGCTTGAACTGGCCGAAGTCCTGGGCGATGCGGCCGACATGCAGAAGGCCATGCGCAAGAAGATCAAGCGGCTGGAAAATTCCCTCAAGGAATACCGCCAGCGCGACGAGACCCTGCGCGACACGCTCATGTCCACCCAGAAGATGGTCGACGACCTCAAGGTCGCGGCCGGACGCGAGGCCCGGCTCATTTTGGACGAGGCCCGCGCCAAGGCGGACGAGACCGTACGCAAGGGGCATAATCGTCTGGCTCATATCCATGAGGAAATTGAATCCCTGAAGCGGACCCGCACCCAGTTCGAGGTTCAGCTCAAGGGAATGCTCAATGCGCATCTTGAAATGCTTGAGCGCAGCGATCCTGAACGGGACAAGGTCGAGGAGATCGAGTCCAAGCTCAAGTACCTGAAGAAGGTTGAATAGGGAGAAGCGTATTTTCAGGCCGGAGTTCGTTTCAAGGCGGGAGTCGGGGTGGTCCCTCGACGTGTGGGCCCAGCCGGGCGCCAGAAAGGACGAGATTGCCGGCGTGTACCAGGGGTGCCTGAAGGTTCGCCTCAGGGCACCGGCGGTGGACAACAAGGCCAACAAGGGGTTGGTCGCGTTTATCGCCAGGTTGTTGCGGTTGAAAAAAAGTCAGGTGGAGATCGCCTCCGGCCACTCCAGCCGGAAAAAGCACCTGGCACTTAATATTGCGGGAGAGCCGGACTGGGGAAGTCTTCTTCCAGGCGAGTCACCGCGTTAACCTGTAAAAAGGAGCAACACATGGAAGCCAATGACCTTGAACTCATTGAGAAGTACGGGGCCGAAGATTCGCAACTCAAGGCTCTGTGGGATCAACATATCAACTACGAAAAAATGCTGGATAAGCTTGAGTCCAAGGCCTACCTTTCTCCTACGGAAATGCAGGAAGTGAAGGAACTTAAGAAGAAGAAGCTGGCGGGCAAGACGACCCTGTTGGCGTTGCTCGACAAATATCGCAAGTTGGAGGCATAGCCGATGAAGTTAACCGGGGCCCAGATTCTGCTGAAGTGTCTGGAAGAGGAAGGTGTTGATGTCATGTTCGGTTTCCCCGGGGGAGCCGTAATCGACATATATGACGAGATTCCCAATTCGTCCGTGGAGCACATTCTAGTGCGCCACGAGCAGGGCGCCATTCATGCCGCCGACGGATATGCCCGCGCCACTGGCCGGGTAGGGGTATGCCTAGTCACCTCCGGCCCCGGCGCGACCAATACTGTAACCGGAATTGCCACGGCATACGCCGATTCCATTCCGGTCGTCATTTTTACCGGTCAGGTGCCCCGGGCCCTGATCGGCAATGACGCGTTCCAGGAAGTGGACATCGTCGGGATTACCCGGCCCTGCACCAAACATAATTACCTGGTTCAGGACATCAAGGACCTGGCCCGGACAGTCAAGCAAGCCTTCTATCTGGCCCGCTCCGGACGTCCCGGCCCGGTACTGGTGGACCTGCCCAAGGACATACAGCAGCAGGTGACCGAGTTCGAATACCCGGACAGCGTGTCCATGCGCAGCTACAAGCCGACCCGGAAGCCGCATATCGGCCAGATCCGCAAGGTGGTCAAGTTGCTCAAGAAGGCCAAGCGGCCGCTGATCTATTCCGGCGGCGGCGTGATAACCTCCGGCTCCCACGAAGACCTCACCTGGCTGGGGCAGACGCTTCGTATCCCGGTGACGTCCACCCTCATGGGGCTGGGCGCATTCCCCGGCGACGATGAGCTCTTTCTCGGTATGCTCGGTATGCACGGCACCTATGCGGCCAACATGGCCGTGAACAACTGCGACCTGCTCCTGGCCGTGGGCGCTCGCTTTGACGACCGCGTTACCGGCAAGGTGGACACCTTCGCACCGAACGCGACCATCGTGCATATCGACGTCGATCCGACCTCCATTCAGAAAAACGTCTCGGTTCATGTGCCGTTGGTGGCGGACTGCAAGCCCGCCCTGGCTTCCCTCAAGGCGGAGACCGAGGGTACGCTCGACGAATTCGACTGGGCCGCCGACCACAAGCCCTGGGTGGAAATGGTACAGGGCTGGGCCAAGGAACATCCGCTGACCTACAAGGACGACTCCGAGAACATCAAGCCGCAGTTCGTGGTCGAAAAGATTTATGAAATAACCAAGGGCGACGCCATCATCGCCACGGAAGTGGGCCAGAACCAGATGTGGGCGGCCCAGTTCTACAAGTACGCCCGGCCCAACACGCTGTTGACCTCCGGCGGCCTCGGCACCATGGGATACGGTTTCCCGGCGGCCTTGGGCGCACAGCGGGCCTTCCCAGACAAGCTGGTCCTCGACATCGCGGGTGACGGCTCCATACAGATGTGCATCCAGGAAATGATGACCGCCGTGTGCAACAACCTGCCGGTCAAGATCATTATTCTCAACAACGGCTATCTCGGCATGGTTAGGCAGTGGCAGGAGCTCTTCTACGACAAGAATTACTGCGCCACCTGCATGGATGCGCAGCCCGACTTCGTCAAGCTGGCCGAGGCCTATGGTGCCGCAGGCTACCGCGTGACCGAAAAGAAGGACGTCGAGAAGACCTTGCGCGAGGCCTTCGCGGTGGACAAGCCGGTCATTGTGGACATCCGTGTGGAAAAGGAAGAAAACGTCTACCCCATGGTCCCGGCCGGAGCGTCGCTGACCGAGATGCTGCTGGTTTAGGAGGCCGTGATGAGCAAACACACACTTTCCGTGATGGTTGAAAACGAGCCGGGCGTCCTGTCCCGCGTGGCCGGACTTTTTTCCGGCCGCGGCTTCAACATCTACTCCCTGAACGTCGCTCCCACCCTGGAGAAGGGGGTTTCCCTCATGACCATCGTGGCCGAGGGCGATGACGGCATCGTCGAGCAGATCGTCAAACAACTGCGAAAATTGATCCCAACCATTAAAGTGAAGGATCTTACTGAGCTGCAGTCCGTCGAGCGCGAAATGGTCCTGCTCAAGGTCAATGCCGAGGATTCAAAACGGGCGGAGATCCTGCGTATTGTTGACATCTTCAGGTGCAAGGTTGTAGACGTGAGCGTCGACGAACTGACCATAGAGGTCACGGGAGACCAGGGAAAGATCGGTGCGATCATCAACCTGCTCAACCGTTTCGGTATCAAGGAAATCGCCCGCACCGGCAACGTCGCTATGCGACGCTCCATGCAGATCGAGCTATAATTTGCAATCAGGCGAGTCACCGGGCCAGGAGTTCGCTCCTTGCCCGGTCTTTTGCATGTTTATATAATTCAAGCTGTTGCGCCCTCAACGGGGGCAAATAATATCGAGGAGAAACTCCCATGAAAGTGTATTACGAGAAAGATGCGGACCTGAGCCTTCTGAAAGACAAAACCGTGGCCGTCGTGGGCTACGGCAGCCAGGGTCATGCCCATGCGCAGAACCTGCGCGACTCCGGCGTAAACGTCATCGTTGCCCAGCGTCCCGGTGGCCCGAACTACGATCTGGCCAAGGAGCACGGCTTCGAGCCCATGTCCGTCGCCGACGCTGCCAAGCAGGCCGACATGATTATGATCCTGCTGCCCGACCAGTATCAGGCCGAGGTCTTCAAGAAGGATATTCTCCCGTATCTCGAAGAAGGCAACATCATCGCCTTCGGTCATGGCTTCAACGTCCATTATCAGCAGATCACTCCGCCCAAGGGCGTGGATTGCGTCATGATCGCCCCCAAGGGACCGGGTCATCTGGTTCGCCGCACCTACACCGAGGGCGGCGGCGTGCCGTGCCTGGTGGCCGTGGCTGCCGATGCTTCCGGCAACGCCACTGAAATCGCTCTGGCCTACGCCAAGGGCATCGGCGGCGCTCGTTCCGGCGTCATCAAGACCTCCTTCAAGGAAGAGACCGAAACCGACCTGTTCGGTGAGCAGGCCGTTCTTTGCGGCGGTCTGACCGCTCTGTGCAAGGCCGGATTCGACACTCTGGTCGAGGCCGGTTACCAGCCCGAGATGGCCTACTTCGAATGCATGCATGAGCTCAAGCTCATCATCGACCTCATGTACGAGGGCGGTCTGGCCAACATGCGTTATTCGATCTCCGACACCGCCGAGTACGGCGACTACGTCACCGGCCCGCGCATCATCACCGACGAGACCCGCGAGGAAATGCGCCGCGTGCTGAAGGACATTCAGTCCGGCAAGTTCGCCCGCGACTTCATCCTGGACAACCAGGCCGGTCAGGTGGGCCTCAAGACCATGCGCCGCATCGAATCCGAAACCGAGCTTGAAGAAGTCGGCGGCCGCCTGCGCAAAATGATGAGCTGGCTCAAGAAGTAGCGCTCTTTCGTTTGTGACATAATAAAGGCCCCCGCACTTCCGTGCAGGGGCCTTTTCTTTTGTCCGGCCAGATGCTCTTTCAATCTTCACGGTCGGTTGGCGAATCCAAAGAAAGAGGGTGGCGGGCATCGCCGGAAATCGCGCCATATGGGGCCGGAAACCTTGTTTGTGACATTGTTTCCGACGGTGCTTTTTTCGCTTGACGCAGTGGATAATCGTTTTTAGAGGACGCTCTCCATTTTTCTTTGAGGGGTGAAAAACATGTCTTTGGATGTCCTGTTTCTCGGGGGGCTCGTCTTCCTTGCCGAAGTGCTGGTGCTGACCATCGGCACGGTTCGGACCATGGTCACCGTGTTGGGCGAATCCAGGGCGGCGTTTTATCTTGGTTGCCTGGAGATGACCTTGTGGGTGTTCGGGACTTCGGCCGTCATGCTCAAGGTCGGTGACGAGCCGATCCTGGGTGTCTGCTACGCCGTCGGGTTCGCCTGCGGCAACGTGGTGGGCATCATGGCCGAGAAAAAGCTGGCTTTGGGTAATGTGGTCGTGCGCCTCATCAGCGCGAGCGGCGGGGCGGAGATCGCCCATGCGGTTCGCCGGGCTGGTTTCATGCTTACCACGGTGGCCGGAGAAGGCTGCCATGGCGCGGTCTCGGTGCAGTTCGTTGTCTGCAAGCGCAAGGACATGAAGCTGGTATTGGCCGAGGCGCGCAGGATCGACCCCGATTTATTCTATACCTTCGAGACCGCGGGCGGTGCCAGCGAGGTGCCGAGTCCGACCGCCAGCCGCATGGACAGGTTCCTGCGGCCCATCCGTCGTCTGGTTCCCCAGTTCTGATTCTTGGCTACGCGCCGCGGACCGCATTGCCGTTATGGCGGTGCAGGGCCGCTCCGAGCGCACCCATGTGGTCCGGGTTGTCCGGAATGAGGATGTCCCGTCCGATTTCGCCATTTACGGCTTGGGCGAGCAGCCTGAGCACACAGGGGTTGTTTGCCACGCCTCCGGTGAAGACCATGGGAAATTTGAGCCCCACCCGGCGGAGCATGTTGGCGGTGCGCTTGACGATGGCCTTGTGCAGGCCAAGCGCGATGGCTTCGGGGCTTTCGCCGCGAGCCATGAGTGAGGTTGCTTCGGTTTCGGCGAAGACCGTGCAGATGGAGCTAATCTCGGGCGGATTTTCTCCCTTGAGGGCGTAGGGCCCGAACTCCTCCACCGGAATCTGGAAGACCCCGGCCGTGTATTCCAGGAATTTGCCCGTCCCGGCCGCGCATCGATCGTTCATCTCAAATTTAAGTACCCGGCCGTTCGCCAGGGACATGGCCTTGGTGTCCTGTCCGCCTATGTCGAGCACGGTTCCCGCTTCGGGAAAGAGGTGCGCCGCGCCCAAGGCATGGGCCTTGATCTCGGTGATGGTCGAGTATTCACAATCCAGGGCCAACCGCTGGATGAGATTGCGCCCGTAGCCGGTCCCGACCAAGGAGGCGGGGCGCAATCCATCCAGCAATCTGGAACATTGATCCAGTGGGGAGAAAGTGGTGGGGAGTTTCCTCGACACCACCACTTCGCCGCCGATCAGGGCGACCAGCTCAATGGAGCGCGACCCGATGTCCAATCCCAATATCATGCAAGGGTCTCCACGAACGCTTCCACGCGCGTCTTGAGCTGTTCCACGTCCTCCATGGAGTAGTCCGTTTCGATGGAGAGCATGGGAATCCCTGCGGCCTGCAACGCCTTGTCTACCTTGAGGGCTTCGTGGGTGTAGGGCTGGCAGAAGAGCAGGCTGTAATGGATGACGCCGTCCGCCTTCAGCATTTTGGCCAGGTCCGCGATGTTGCCCAGACGTTCGTCGTTGGGGGTGAAGCAGGCACAGTCGATCTTCATGTATCGGTCGGCAATGGCGTCGATCATCGCTTCCAGGGTTTCGCCCGATTCGTCCACCAGATCCCGTGAATTGCGGGTGCCGATGCAGGATTCCTCTCCAACGATGACCGCGCCCGAGCTTTCCACCACGTAGGGAAGCTTCCAGTTGGGAACGGCCATGGGACAGCCGGAAAGCAGTAGTCTGGGCGTGTCGGCCGGAGCCACGCCGCCGCCCGCCGCAATGCGTTCCTCCAGTTCGTCGCACAGTTCGTTGATCTTTGCCGTGAACCGGACCGGGTCGTCGTAGAAGCTGATCTGATTTACCAGCAGGGCGTCGCGTCCGGAAATGGGGGCGGGGGAGGCCGCGCGCAGGGCCGTGAGCCGTTGCAGGGCGCGCCGTTTGCCGTTGGCGATCAGGATGCCTTCCTTGAGCTTCTCGGCGGTGATGGTGCACCCGGTCATTCCCTCGACAGCCTTCATATAGCGGACGACCTCGGCTTTCCAGAGGTCGCGAGCCGCCGTCGATTTGGTCTGCGGCACTTCCATCACATAGGTGGGCGCGATCTCGTTGAACGCCTCGTAGGCCTTTTTCTTTCCGTCGCAGGTTGTCTCGCCGACGATCATGTCCGAGGATTCTATGTAAGGGCACAGCTTGGCCATTTTGAAGCCGATGAATGATTTGATGAGGGCGCAGGTGTTGCGCGGTACGAGCTGCTCGGCCAGATCGCTGCCCGCTTCGGCCCCGGCGCAAAGTCCCACGTGAATGGCGTCTGCGGCCAAGGTTATTTCTTCCGGCACGAATACGCAGAAGGAGCCGATTACCTTGCGTCCCTGCGCCTTGGCGTCCTGAAGCTCGCGGATGCGCAGTCCATGCACCTCGGAGAGAACAAAATCAAGATACTCCGCCCCTGTTAACCTGTTCTCCTGGGACAGGAAAATGTCGCCGTAGAATTTGCCGAGTACTTCGAGGAGGCCGTCGTGGGCTTCCAGGTCCATATTCAGTTTTTCCCACATTGCGTGGTGGCCGGTATCTGACATGACCGTCTCCATGGGCTGGATGTTGATTTTTTGGGGTGGCTAGTTATTGAGAAAGTAAATTTATTACAGTGTATTTTTCTATAGACAGAAAGGGCGTTGCGACAGAAAAACATACAGTACAAAGATTTGGCACCATTATTTTCAATAAACAGCAGAATTATGGTCTCTTTCTAACTGGATGAATTAGCTGGGAAATTGTTTTCGTAGTGTTATTCTTGGGATTTTTTTGAATTTTATCTGAAAAAATTGATACGTTATTTTAAATATTTATCTGCCGTTTAGTGCCAAACCTTTGTGCAGTCGCATTCTTGTTGTAGGGGGAACGTGAGTCTCTTAGGTTCAGTTATGTCTTGTCGAGCATAATAGCGAGTGGGGAGATTCTTGGGAATTCGTAGTTTTCAAGGCCCGCTTCCGCAATGATCTGCCTTGGCGCTGTGTGTCGAAGTCTGGGAATGGATCGGCGCAATCCGCTGCGGGTCATGTCGCCGGACGCGGATCGCCTCAACGCTCGCAGGGGGAGGGAAGTTCATGCTTGATGCCGGAACGATTAAAAACAACGATGGAAAGAGCAATCCCACCATGCGGATGCATTTGTGGTTCGAGACCGAGGAGGGAGTCCTCTTTGGCCTGGGCCGCCTGCAATTGCTCAAATGCGTGGAGGAGCGAGGTTCTCTCAAGGCGGCCGCTGAAGCCTTGGGCATGTCCTATCGCGGGGCCTGGGGCAAGATCAAGACCACCGAGGAATTGATAGGCCAAAAACTTATCGAACGGGCCTCCAACAGACGGGCCGGATACCACCTGACAACCTACGGAAGATCCATCGCCAAGTGCTACGACAAGTGGTTTCGGGAGGTCGAAGCCTTCGCACTCTCCAAGAGCCATGAATTATTGCCTTTTTCTCTTGATCAGTACAAATGAGTGGAATCCTGTATCTTTCAATGTGTTAAATATAACATATTGAATTAATTGGATTTTATACTATTGTGACGGTACCTGGGCATTTCGCGCGGGGAAGCAACTGCCGGGCAGGTTTAGGGATTCCGGCATAGATCAAGGAGGCCATAGGTATGAAACTCGACCGCCGAAGCTTCATGAAGCTCGCAGGCTCCGGAGCGGCGTGTCTCACCCTCGGGCAGCTCGGTGTCAGCCTGACGCCGATCAAGGCCTACGCAGCGGAGATCAAGATATCCGGTGCCAAAGAGGTTGTGACGGTCTGTCCGTTCTGTTCGGTGAGCTGTCACGTCATCGGGTACGTCAAGGACGGAAAGCTCGTTAACGCCGAGGGCGACCCTGACTACCCCATCAACGAAGGAGCACTGTGCGCCAAGGGCGCGGCCATGTTCAGCATGACCACGAGTCACCATCGGTTGCAGAAGCCGCTGTACCGCGCTCCGTTCAGCGACAAGTGGGAAGAAAAGAGCTGGGACTGGATGCTGGACCGCATCGCGCGCCGCATCAAGGACACCCGCGACAAGGATCTCATTCTCAAAAACGGCAAGGGCGAAACGGTTAATCGCCTGGAATCCATGTTCCTGCTGGGCACCTCCCATGCGGGCAACGAGGAATGTGCCATCGCGCATCAAGCCATGCGCGGCCTGGGTGTCGTCCATATGGACCACCAGGCACGTATCTGACACAGCGCCACAGTTGCGGCTCTGGGAGAGTCGTTCGGACGCGGTGCGATGACCAACCACTGGATCGACATCAAGAATGCCGATTCAATCCTCATAATGGGCAGTAATGCTGCCGAACATCATCCGATTTCGTTCAAGTGGGTGTTGCAGGCCAAGGACAAGGGCGCCACTGTCATGCATGTGGACCCGAAGTTCTCCCGCACTTCCGCGCGGTCGGATTTCCATGTCCCCCTCAGGTCCGGCACGGATATCGCCTTCCTGGGCGGCATGATCAAGTACATCGTCGACAATGAGAAGTACTTCAAGGAGTACGTGGCGAATTACACCAACGCCGCTCTGGTCGTGGGCAAGGACTACGGGTTCAAGGACGGCCTCTTCACCGGCTATGACGAGAAGACCCGTTCCTATGACAAGAGCAAGTGGGGCTTCGAGATGGACAAGAACGGTGTTCCCGTTCGCGACACCAGCATGAAGAACCCCCGTTGCGTGTTCCAGCTTCTCAAACAACATTATTCCCGCTACGACCTGGATACCGTCTCCGCCACCACCGGCGTGTCCAAGGAAAATCTGCTCAAGGTGTACGAGGCTTTTGCGGCCACCGGCAAGCCCGACAAGGCCGGAACCGTCATGTACGCTCTGGGCTGGACGCAGCACACTGTCGGCGTGCAGAACATTCGTTCCGCAGCCATCATCCAGTTGCTGCTCGGCAACATCGGCGTCGCGGGCGGCGGCATCAATGCCCTGCGCGGCGAGCCGAACGTCCAGGGTTCCACCGACCACACCCTGCTGTACCACATCATCCCGGGTTACATGGCCATGCCGCACAGCGGTTGGCAGACCTACGATCAGTACATCAAGGGCAACACCCCGGTGAGCAATGATCCCATGTCCGCCAACTGGTGGCAGCACAAGCCCAAGTACTTCGCCAGCCTGCTCAAGGCCTGGTACGGCGATCACGCCAGCAAGGAAAATGGCTTCTGTTACGAACTGCTTCCGAAGATCGAAAAGGGCGAGGATTACTCCTACATGTTCCTCTTCGACCGGATGTACCAGGGCAAGATTCGGGGCGGCATCATTATCGGCCTGAATCCCATGAACTCCGTGCCCAACACCAACAAGGTCCGCAAGGCCCTGGACAACCTGGAATGGCTGGTTACTTCGGAGCTTCATCACTCCGAGACCACCGACAACTGGCACCGTCCGGGCGTGGACCCCAAGACGGTCAAAACGGAAGTCTTCCTCCTGCCTTCGGCCCACCGGCTGGAGAAGGAAGGTTCGGTGACCAACTCCGGCCGCTGGATGCTCTGGCACTACCAGGCCGTCAAACCCGCCTTTGAGGCGCGCCCCTTCGGCGATATGTTCTGCGGATTCATGTCCCGGTTGCAGGCCCTGTATGCGAAGGAGGGCGGCAAGCTGCCCGAGTCCGTGACTTGGCTTGATTACCCCAAGACCTACGATCCGGACGACCTGTGCGCCCGCATCAACGGCCGCTTCACCCAGGACGCCAAGGTCGGCAACAAGCAGTACAAGAAGGGCCAGCAGGTGCCTTCCTTCACCGCGCTCAAGGATGACGGCTCGACCATGAGCCTGAACTGGCTGTACGCGGGCAGCTACACCGAGGAGGACGGCAACAAGGCCAAGCGCCGCAGCACCAAGCAGACCGAGATGCAGGCGAAGATCGGCCTGTTCCCCAACTGGGCCTGGTGTTGGCCGGTCAACCGCCGCATCCTGTACAACCGTGCCTCCGTCGACCTGAACGGCAAGCCGTACAACCCGGCCAAGGCCGTCATCGAGTGGAAGGACGGCAAGTGGATCGGCGACATCCCCGATGGCGGATGGCCGCCCGTTTCCTCCGGCAAGGGCCGCTCCCCGTTTATCATGTCCAAGCACGGTTTCGGCCAGATCTACGGCCCCGGCCGTCAGGACGGTCCGTTCTCCGAGCACTACGAGCCGGTCGAGACCCCGGTGGATTCGAACAAGTTCTCCAAGCAGTTGAACAGCCCGGTGTACAAGTTCGTCTCCTCCAACATGGACAAGCTGGCCAAGCCCGCCGATCCCAACTATCCGATCGTGCTGACCACCTACAGCCTGACCGAGCACTGGTGCGGCGGCGGCGAGACCCGGAATATCCCGAACCTGCTTGAGGCCGAGCCCCAGCAGTACGTCGAGATGAGCCCGGAGCTGGCGCAGGAAAAGGGCATCAAGAACGGCGACGGCGTAATCATCGAATCCGTCCGCGGAAAGGTCGAGGCCATCGCGATGGTCACGATCCGCATGAGGCCGCTCAAGGTCCATGGACGCATCATCCATGAAATCGGTATGCCGTTCTGCTTTGGCTGGACGACTCCGGGCAGTGGTGACGCCACCAACAGGCTGACGCCTTCGGTGGGCGATCCGAACACCACCATTCCCGAGTACAAAGCCTGCTGCGTGAACATTCGCAAGGCCGACAAGCTCACCGAGCTGGCAACTTAAGGAGATGCGACATGCCTAAGTCATTCTTGATAGACACTTCCCGCTGCACCGCGTGCCGCGGCTGTCAGATAGCCTGCAAGGAGTGGCATGAACTGCCCGCCAACAAGACGACCCAGTATCATTGGGGCAGTCATCAAAATCCGCAGGACCTGAATCCCAACAACTACAAACTTGTTCGCTTCAGCGAACACCTCGAAGACGGCGTGGTCCGTTGGAACTTCTTCCCGGATCAGTGCCGCCACTGCGAAGTCCCTCCGTGCAAGGAACTGGGCGACGTGTACATCGAGGAGGCCATCGTCAAGGACGAGAAGACCGGCGCGGTCCTTTTCACCGAAAAGACCAAGGGCTTCTCCAAGGAACAGGCCGAAGAGGTCCGCGAGGCGTGCCCGTACAACATCCCCCGGCGCAACGAGACGACCGGGATGCTGTCCAAGTGCACCATGTGCAACGACCGCGTCCATGCGGGGATGCTCCCTGCGTGCGTCAAGGTCTGTCCCACCGGGACCATGAACTTCGGCGAACGCGAGGAGATGCTCGCTCTCGGCAAGCAGCGCCTCGCCGCCCTGAAGAAGAAATGGCCCAAGGCCATGCTGGCCGACCCCGAAGACGTCAACGTCATCTACCTGCTCACCGACGAGCCCGCGAACTATCATGACTTCGCGGTTGCCGAGGCCAACGTCGGCCCCATGTCGAAGAAGCAGTTCCTTGCCACGCTGGCAAGACCCTTCAAGGCCATGAAGGCTTAACCTGAAACAACCTCTCCGCAGAGGCCGGGACGTTCGCCTATGGACGTCCCGGCCCGAAGCGGGGCGGAGTATGGAGCGCTCCATGAAAACGGTTTCCGACCAGAAGGCTGTGGCGACGACTCTCGATGCCATCAAGAAACGCGTGCCCGCGTATATCGAGCTGGCCGATACATTCGGCCCGCTTTTTGTGGAAAAGGCCCGGTTGCGCGAGGAATTCGCCTCCACGGGGCAGGTCGTGCCCGTGATCGATACGGCACGCGCCAATCAGGGCGTGCCCATTCTGGTCGACGCTGATTTCTCCCCCTGGGCTGAAAGCTTGAAGAAGTCGGCGGTGGCTCTGTTGCCCCTGCTTTTCGACGTGTTCAAGCCGGATGAAAAGGCGTGGAGCAATCTCGAAGCCTTCATGGGTGATTCCGACAAGATTGCAGGGCTTGCCCAGGCTCGGATCGAAGGTAATTGGAAACACTTTGAGAATACCTCCGTACAGCTCGGCATAACACCGTATACCACGCTGCTGTATATTTCAGAGACCGTTTTCTCGCCTGTTTTGTGTGCGTTGACCGATGCCTTGGGCGAGCCCCTTTCCAAACTCTCCTGGGACGAAGGCTATTGCCCCGTCTGTGGCTCCGCGCCCTCCATTTCCCAACTTTCCCCCAAGGAAGTCACTGAACTGGATCAATTGGTCGGCGGCGGGGGCAAGAAGTTCCTGCATTGTTCGCTGTGCGGCCACGACTGGCGCTACAAGCGCAACGCCTGCCCGTCCTGCGGCAATGACGAGAACGAGTCGCGTGAAGTATTTTATATGGACGACGTGAAGTACGAGCGCATCGAGGCGTGTCACAAGTGCGGCAAGTACTGTCTGAACATCGATATGCGCGAGTGCGATCCCCAGCCGGATTTGGACGCCGTTCAGATCGGGCTCATTCATCTGGACATTTTTGCCCGTGAACATGATCTGAGCCCCATTACTACGACCCTGTGGAACAGTCTGGAGTAGGCGCATGACCGCGTTCACCTCGCATCTCAGGGCCGTGAGCGGGCCAGCCGAAACCGAGCGACCCGTCCGTGAGACCGGGAATCGGCCCATACAGTTGGCCTGCCCGGTGACCATCCAGCGGTATGCCGACGGTGAGTTGGCTTTCAAAAAGGACAGCATCGCCGAGGAAGCGGACATCCGGCTGACCGTCAACGGACAGCAGGAGGCCGTTCTGGCCCGGACGCCCGGGGACGACATGAACCTTGTGGCGGGCTATCTGTTCTCCCGGGCCATGGTCATGTGCCCGGAGGATATTCTGAGCATCGCGTTCTCCTACCACGGGACGGCGCGGGTGGATGTGGTTCTCAATACGCCGAGCGTCGTGCGGCGCATCTATCCGTCGCCCAGGCCCGTGCACATCGCGCCCGAGATGCTCTTTCGCCTGAAGGAGGTCTTCGAACGGCGGCAGAGCCTGTTCAAGAACACCGGGTCCACTCATGCGGCGGCCCTGTTTTCCAAAGAGGGGGAGTTGATTTCCTACGGGGAGGACGTCGGGCGGCACAACGCTTTCGATAAGGCCGTGGGGCGGTCCCTGAACGAAGGAACCCTGGAGACCGTGACCATTGCCATGCTCTCGTCCAGGCTGGCCCTGGAGTTGGCCATGAAGGCGACCACGGCCAACATCCCTGTATTGTGTGGGTTTTCCGCCGCCACCAGTTCGGCCATTACCTTTGCCGAGCGCAACAACCTGAGCCTGGTGGGGCGCATCAAGGGGAATTCGTTCAACGTCTACGCTAACGGGTGGCGTTTCTGCTGACGGTTACTTCTCGCCGAGGATTTGCCGTTTGAAGGATGCCCCGGGGCCGGGCTTCGGGCCGATCCAGGTGGACAGGATGGCGTCGGCGAAATCCTTGCCCGGGATGGTCCCTGTGACCTGTCCCGCAACCATGACGTCCGTGCCCACGGCGTTGGTGTAGATGAAGCGCATCTCCTGGCCTTCCTCCATGTCGGTCATCATGCCGGCCAGTTCATCGAATTTCTTCCTGAGTTCCGGGGCGACGTTTTCTACGTTGGCCTCAAGACCTTCAATCCAGGCCTCGTTTATGGCCTTGGCATCCACATTGCGCAGGAAGTGCATGACCATTACTCTTGACTCATTGTTGTTGAGAATGGCCTCGGGGGCGTTCGATTTCTCGGACAGGTACAGCCCGGCGACATAGACGTCGACAAAGAATTTCTCGCGCAGGGCGATGCCGTTGAGGACAAGTTCCCGCGCATTTGCGTTCTCGGTGTCGGGCAGGGTCACTCCGGCCAATTCGGCCGCAAAGGCCGGGCTCAGGCAAAGCAGGACCGCGACCAGGACGGCGGCGGGAACAAGATGTCTCATGGGCGTCTCCTCAAGCGTCCAGGGTCTCCAGGAACCGGGACACGGTCAGGTTGAATTCTTCGGGCTGTTCATAGAACGGCATGTGCCCGCTTCTGTCCAGGATGACGAAGCGCGATCCGGGCAGGGAACCCGCCACGAACCGGCCGGTGGAAGGCCCGCAGCACATATGCAGGGAGCGGCCGTAGACCACCATCGCGGGCAGAGTCACCGTGGGCAGCAGGGGGGTGGTGTCCCGTCTGGCGTAATCTTCATAAATGGCGGCGGCCGTTTCGGGGTCGGTCTTGAGTTGTTCGGCGGTCATCCAGTGCAAGGCGTGTTCCGGGGCCTGTCCCGACAGGAACATGGCGTTGATGAACCTGGCGGCGAATCCTTTTCGGTCCGCCTTCATGGCGGCAAGGTCACGGCGCATGGCCTCTTCGTTGTGGTCTCGGCACTTGTGCACGTTCCATGGCGCGGCCGACATGGGATACGGGCCGGTTTCCACCAGGCCGAGGCCGGACAACCTGTCCGCACCGTATTGCCGCCAATAGTCGAGGGCCACTGAGCCGCCCATGGACCAGCCCAGAAGCACGGCCCTGTTCAGGCCCAGCGCGAAGGCGACTTCGCGCACATCCATGGCGTAGCGTGGTACGTTGTGGCCGCGCGGCGTTGTCTGGGAGCGGCCGTGGCCGCGAAAGTCGATGGTCACCACCTGGCAGGACTCGGCCAGTTGGGCCTGGCGACGCCAGAACAGGGAACTCATTGTCCAGCCGTGGAGCAGGATCACGGGACGTCCCGTGCCTCTGATTTCCACCCACAGGCGCACCCCGTCGGTGGTGCGGACCCATCCGCCCACCTGGTTCTCGCCGGTGGTCTCAACGGCCTCGAACAAGTCCATGTCGCTATCTGCCCTTCGGCTTCGGCTTGATGTCGATGACCGGAGTGCCGTCGATGGCCTCAAGCGGTTCCACTACCAGGGTCAGGGGAGCTTCGATGGCCACCAGGGTCACGCGGTGCAGGCCGATGGGATTGGGCCGGGCCGGGGAACGGGTGGCGAAGACGCCGCGCAGGGGGCGTTCCTTGATGCCACGGGGATGAACCTTGAGGACCGATCTGTCGGATTTGTGGAACCAAGTGAAGATTTCAAGCGCCGCGCCGGGTTCGAGCCCGTCCAGTCCCTCGGCGTATGCCGGGTCCATGATAATGCGGGCGCGCACGGCTCCGGCCTCGTCCTCCATCTTGGGGGCCGAGGCGATGTCCTTGATCTCCGATTGAATGGTGCCGATGACGGCGAGCTCTTTGTCCATGTAGTCTCCGTTTATTGGCTGAAGTGGTCGAATCCCGGGTTGACGAATGGCGTGCCGTTGAGGATGAGGCCGGGCTCTCTGGTCACGGTGCCGATTTCCATGAAGCCGGGCACGGTCCTGGCCTTGCCCGCCTCGAAGGGGGAGACCGCGCCGAGCAGGGCATAGTCTTCGCCGCCGAGCACGGCAAATTCCAACGGGTCCAGACCGGCGGTATCGCACCATGAGAGCACGTCGCGATTCAACGCCTCCGGGGCGATGGTTAGATTCGCGCCGAGGTCCGGGCCGAGGAGTCGGGGCAGGTCGCGGGCCAACCCGTCGGACAGGTCCATGAGGCTTGTGACCCCTGCGGCGTTAAGCAGGGTGCCGATCATGACCTTGGGCCGGGGCCGCAGATGGGCCATGACCGCGGCGGGCAGGGTTTCGCGGGCCTTGATTCCCTCGGCTTCGAGGGCCATGAGCCCGGTTCGTGCCAGCCCTATGTCGCCCACGGTGAACAGGATGTCGCCGAAGGCGCAGTTGCCGCGCCGGATGAATCCGGTGGAGCCGGGTGCGCCGAATACCGAGATGGACACGCCGAGGCGTTTGGAGCGGCTCAGGTCGCCGCCCGCAAGGACCATGTCGTTCTGTCTGGCTAATCCGGCCATGGACTTGAGGAATTCGTCCCAGAATTCGTCCGGCAGGTCCGTCGGGGCCATCAGATCCATGGTGAAGGCCACGGGCTTGGCGCCCATTGCGGCGATGTCGCTGATGTTCACGGCAAGGGCCTTGTAGCCGATGTCGGCGGCAGAGAAGTAGTCGCGCCGGAAGTGTTCATCTTCAAGAAAGAGGTCCGAGGAAACGCAGTAATCGGTTCCGCCTTTGAGCACGGCGCAGTCGTCGCCCCTGCCCAGGGCGATGAAGTCGTGCTCGCGGGGGAAATGATGGTCGATCAGTTCCAGAAAGTGTTCTTCGCTTCGCATATGCTGTTCATACTCCATCAGAGGAATTCAAGGTAGTCCCCGATAATGACCTTGAGGCCGAAGCCGGGGAAGTTGACCCTGTATTTGTTCGATTCCAGTTTGGCGACGAGTTTGCCCTTGCCGAAAATCTTGTGTTTGCAGAAACCGAGCTTGGACGGAGCGACCTTGGGGCTCGACGTTTCGGCGGCTTTGGACGTCGTCCCGGAAACCGTGGAGGCGGAGGCCGAGTGGACGCTTTTGCGGCGTGTTTCCAGTCCTCCGCCATAGGATTCGTTGACCCGTTCGAAGACCGTGTCGGGCAGCTCCAGCACGAAGGGGCTCGGCAGGGTCGGATCGGACATGCCGCTGGCCCTGTTGTAGACCGAGCCCGGCACAAACAGCTTGAGCTCTTCCTTGGCCCGCGTGCAGGCCACGTACATGAGACGGCGTTCCTCCTCCAGGTCCTCGGCCCGCTGCATGGCCTTGCGCGACGGGAAGCGGTCTTCCACCAGGTCGATGATGATTACCGCCGCCCACTCCAGCCCTTTGGCCGAATGGACCGTGGACAGGACCACGGCGTTCTCTTTGCGCTTTTCCTCGTCCGGGTCGCCGTCCAAGGAGAGGTCGCCGATGAACTGCTCCATGTCCTTGTAGCCCGCCGCGATCTGGCTGAGCTGTTCGAGTCCGGCCTGTCGTTTGGGATAGTCGTCCGGGTATTTCTCGATGAGGATGGGCTGATAGAAGGCGAGTACCGCCTCCAGTACGGCGGGAGGCCGCCGCTCGCCCGCGCGCAGTCGGTCGAGCTCGCTGAGCAGCTCTTTCAATTGTTCATGCTTCTTGACCATTTTTGCCATGTACTTGCCGTCGCCGGAGTGCATCGCCTGGTATATCTTGGCCACGGTCTTGGGGCCGACGCCCTTGATGTGTTCCATGGCCCGTTGCCAGGCCAGGAGGTCGTGGGGATTGAGCACCAGACGGATGAAGGAGAGCACGTCCTTGACGTGGGCGGCCTCGTGGAAGCGGATGCCTCCGAACTTCTGGTAGTCGATGCCGATACGCGTCAGGGCCACTTCCAGCGGATAGGACTGGTAGCCCGCGCGGAAGAGTACGGCCACGTCGTGCAGCATGTGCTTGCGGCCCAGTTGGAGTATCTGGTCCACCACAAGGCGCGCCTGGGTTTGGTCGCTCAAGGGGTGGACGACCTGCGGCAGGCGGTCGCTTTTGAGGTCCGAGTAGAGGTGCTTTTCGAATTTGGTGGTCGCGCCTTTGAGAATTTCGTTGGTCAGGTCCAGGATGGGCTGTACGGAACGGTAGTTTTTCTCCAGCCGGATGATCTTGGTGCCTTCGAATATGTTGGGAAATTCCAATATATTGGCTACATTGGCTCCGCGAAATGCGTAGATGGACTGGGCGTCGTCGCCCACGGCCATGACGTTGCCGCGTGTCCCGGCCAGGTGCTTGACGATGCGCGCCTGAACAAGATTGGTGTCCTGGTATTCGTCCACCATGATGTAGCGGTAGCGGGACTGGAGCTGATTCCTCAACGGCTCGTTGGAGGCGAGCAGCTCGTCCAGCAGGAAGAGCAGATCGTCGTAGTCCGCCAGGGCGTGCTCGCGCTTGAATTTGGCGTAGCCGTCGGCGATCCGCTGGATGTCTTCAAGGTAGGGGCTCAGATGGTACGCTTCGCGCTCCATGATTCCCTCGATGGTCAGCTCCTTGTTGCGGGACTTGGTAATCATGTCCAGGAGGGTGGCCTTCTTGGGATAGGAGCGGTCCCCCTTGCCGAGCTTGAGGGTTTCCTTGACCTCTTTGCAGACATTCTCGCTATCCGCCCGGTCCATGAGGGTGAACCCGTTGTCGAAGCCGATATCCGCCGCGTTGCGGCGCAGGGTGGCGTAGGCGAAGGAGTGGAAGGTGCCGCCGGCGGTCCCGTGCAGGGAGCGGCCGAGGATGGTCTCGGCGCGGGCCAGCATTTCCTGCGCGGCTTTGCGGGTGAAGGTCAGGAGGAGGATTTGGGCCGGGTCCACGCCCTGGCTGACCAGGTTGGCCAGTCGGTAGACGATGGTGCGGGTCTTGCCCGATCCGGCTCCGGCGATGACCAGCACCGGTCCTTCGGTGGTGGTCACGGCCTCGCGTTGGGCCTCGTTCAGTTCATGTTCGAAGTCGATGCTCATTTATTCTGTGATGTCGAAATGTTGTAGGATGATGCGTCCGACGTCCCTCATACGGTCGGGGCGTGCCCCGTGCGAGTCGGCGAAGATGGCTCCGTCCACCGTATGTGTCCCGGTGCGTCCATGCAAACCAAAAATTTCCCGGCGGTCGAATTTGGCCTTGAGGTCGAATCCGGCGCGGGTTTCGCAGATCAGGTCCGGGCATTGGTCGGAGGTCGCTCCCGGATAGAGATCACGGCTGCAATGCACGGCCCGCAGGACGGGCGTTCCTTCGTGTTCGAGCTTCATGAGACCGCCGGCGATACGTTGGAGCAGCCCTTCACGTTCCTGCGGGGTAACTTTTCCGCGTGAGAACCTGTTTCGGTCGTGGAGATAGATGCGGCCGGGGTCCAGGGCGAACGCCTTGGATTCGGGAGTGATCTTCGAGGCGTCCCATTCGTCGCGCGGCGGGCCGGACAAAGAGAGCAGACCGGCGCGCATGAGCCAGGTGTTCAGACAGACCTCGGTTTTCAGTTCGGTAAAGCCGTGGTCCGCCAGGACCAGCAGCCGCTTGGAGCCGGGGAGGGCGTCGTAGCGCGCCAGGAATTCGCCCAGGGCGTGATCCCAGTCGGCCAGGAACCGTATGCACTCCATATGGTCAGGGTGGTCGGCGTGGAGCACCGCATCCATGAAAAAGTGAAAGAGCCTGTCGGTTTCGGTGAAGACATGGACGAACAGGTCCCACGACAGGTCGGGCCAGAGCATGTCCAGGGCGGTCAGGCGGGACTTGAGGGTGGCGCGCAACTCGTTCAGCAGGTGCGCGAGGTCGCTGCGGCCCCGGTTGGTGTCCGCTTCGAGCCTGTACCCGGCGTCGGCCAGTCTGCTCGCGAGGAATGGCGGATAGGCCGCTCCCCGGAGTTCCGGAGCCACGAATCCGGCAACGAGCATCCCGCGCAGGGGGCGGGCCGGATAGGTATTGGGCAGGTTGACCACCCGCGAGACCAGGCCGTGTTCCCCGAGGCGGTCGAAGACCGTGGGCGCGGTCACGTCCGAGGCCTGATTGACGCGAAGCTCGTAGGTCCGCGGGTCCATGTGGGAGAACCCGAAGATTCCGTGCGATTCCGGGCCTCCCCCGGTGTAGAAGCTGGTCCAGTTGACCGGGGAGAGCTCGGGCAGTTCGGCCCTGACCGTGCACGCGTTCTCCGCCAGCCGACGCACGTTGGGCAGTGAAGCGCCCAGGGTTCGGGCAAGGCTCAAGGGCAGGCCGTCGAGACCCAGGACGACCAGTCGGGAACGCGGTGTGGAGGACAGGAAAAGAGACATGGGCTAGAGCAGCTCGGCCTCGAATTTCTTCAGGAAGAATGACGGATTGTACGACATCTTCGCCTTGCGCAGGCCCGGGTCGCCCAGGTCCTGTTCGCGGTTGACGTTGGTGAACTCCGCACCATCGTTTTCCAGGAACATCTGGTTGATGGCCTGGTACACGCCCTTATAGCGGATGTCCCCCTTTTCGAAGTGGATGACCAGGGAATCTTCGCACAGCGGCTCGGCCACGGTGTAGGCGATGACTTTTCCCTCCACGCGGATGGTCGCACCCATCAACCCCTTGATCTGGTCGATGTGCTGGAGCACGCGGGTGATGGCGTGGTTCTCGGCTTTGAGCGCTTCGGACGGGTTGTTTTCCTCGTACCACTTGAACCATTCGTCCTGCATCTCCAGCACCTCTTCCACGCACTCCGGGGCCATGGATTCATAGGTGTAGAGGTAGCTCTTTTTGAACTGGTTGAGCAGGTTCTTCTTTTTGTGGAACGCTTTTCCCTTGAGAGCGATAAGCTCTTCAACCGAGTAGACGTAGTCCCAATGGTCGCGGCTTTCGGAGATGGTGATCTTGTTGCCGTAGGCGATGGACCACAGCCTAGTCAGGGCCTCGGGCACGCGGACGAACCGCTTCCCTTCGGTCATGGCTCGGCAATTGGCCCAGTCGTATTCCTCCCAAGGACCCACCGGGGCCCAGCAGACGGGTTCGGGCTTGGTCTGGCGGATGAAGCACAGCTTGTCGTGGAAGGCCCATTCCAGTCCGTAGTGTTCAGCCCAGCCGAAGACGTTGGCAAAGGAGAAGTCGCTGGTCATGAGTTGGGGACAGCCGGTCAGGGCTTCATGGTATTCGTCCTGCCGGTCCAGGGAAATGGGTTCGAATTGCAGGGTCATATACGTTCCTTATCCTTTATGGCCGTTCCGATTCCGGATCATGGCGAAACGTTGCCAGTTCTTGAAATTGTAGAAGTAGAGCAAGGTGGAGGACTGGACGATCTGCGAGCAGAACATGGCGATCCAGATGCCTTCGGCCCCGTCCATGACCTGGTGACCCAGGATGTATGCCAGCGGCAGCCTGAGACCCCAGGTGGCCGCGCCCATGATGAGCATGTTGTACAGGGTTGCGCCCGCGCCGTTGAAGGCCCCGGCCAGTATCATGCTGGACAGGGTGAAGGGAATGGCCAGCAGGTTCCACTTGAGGTAGCTGACCGCTTGCGCGGCCACTGCGCCGTCGCGGGTGAGCAGGTCCACCCATGGATTGATGAATTGCCAGACCACCAGGGCGAAAATGGAAATGGACACCAGCCCGATGGCGAGAATGCGGAAGCCGAACCGTTTGGCCTCTTCGGGTTGGCGCGCCCCGAGATAATGGCCCACCAGGATGGATGCGGTCATGTTGAAGGCCATGGCCGGCATGAACAAAAGCGACTCGATGCGCAGGCCGATGGACATGCCCGCCAGGGCGTTGACCGCGCCGCCGGGCAGGCTCGCAGTGATGGCGTAAAGCACCAGGTAGCCGGACTGCCAGACGATCTGCATGAGCCCGGACGGCCAGGCGACCTTGACCAGGTACGGCGTGGCCCGCTTCATCCAGCGCCAGGGCGCGAAGCAGGCGGGCCGCAACTGGCCCTGTCCCGCGAGGACGGCCAAATTGAAGATTGCGCCGCAGGTGACCGAGCCGAAGGTGGCCCAGGCTAACCCCTTGTATCCGATGTTCGGCAGGCCGAACCAGCCGAGGCCGAGGCCGAGGTCGAGCACGGTGTTGAGCGCCGTGACGATTATCATGCAGTACAGGGGGTAGAGCACCTGTTTGCGCGCCCGAAAGATGGCGTTGGTGATGAGCAGAATATAGTAGGGCGGGAGCAGGAGCAGGAACACGGTCAGGAAATACTGCGTCACCGGCCGCATGGACACCGGCACCTGCAATGCGTTCAAGAGGAGATTCTTGAGCGGCAGCCCCAGGACCAGGAACACCGCGCCGAGCAGGCAGGCGAGAATCAGGCACAATCCCACGTACCGTCTGGCCCGTTTCTCAAGCCCGGCCCCTATGGACTGGCTGATGGCCGCAACCGCGCCGTTGGCAACGGCCATGGCCACCACCAGCAGGAAGAAGAGGGACTGGGTGATAATGCCGAGCGACGCCTGTACCTCGCGGGAGATGTATCCCGCCACCCATACGTCCGTCATGCCGATAAGCACGTGGAACATGGTCATGATGAGCTGGGGCCACGCCAGTTTCCAGATGGTTCTGGAGGGGGAGTGCGACATCTGTGCTGTGAGATCGTTATTCGGCATCGTGGGGCGGTTCGTCTCGGACCCGACGGATTTGACGGGCCTGTGCTTCATAATAGGTTTTTATTTCGCGTTGCCAAGGGGAGAAGCGCAATTTGACGTGCCCGGTGGCGGGCGATTTTCGTGCAACGGCGTCCCGGCGGAGAACGGGTCAGTGCTGATGGGGGATGTCCCCTTCCTCATGCACGTGGATGTGGCTGTGCGGCTTGAGTTCGCCGTGACCGATTTGGCCGTCGCGCATGGCCAGCAGCCGGTCTGTGGTGGCGGCCAGGAAGTCCATGTCGTGGGAGACCACCAGCCGGGCCATGTCCAGTCCGTCGAGGATGGCCACCAGCCGTTCCTTGGCTTCGGGGGAGAGGCCGGTTGTCGGCTCGTCCAGCACCAGGACCTCGGGCCGCATGGACAGGACTGTGGCCAGGGCGACCAGTTTTTTTTCGCCGCCCGAGAGCCTGTGCGGGACGCGGTCTTCGAATCCTTCCAGGCCGACGGTTGTAAGCGCCTCCCTGGCCCGTTCCGCCGCCTCTTCGCGCGTGAGGCCCTGGTTGAGGGGGCCGAAAGCCACGTCGTCGAGGACCGTGGGGCAGAAGAGTTGATCGTCCGAGTGCTGGAACAGGAAGCCTATTCTCGGTCGGACGGCTCCGAACGCGCCGTCGTCGGTCATGGGGACGCCGAATAGCTCCACCTCGCCCTTGTCCGGGGCGATAAGCCCCATGAGAATGTGCAGCATGGTGGACTTGCCCGCGCCGTTCGGTCCGAACAGGCCGAGCTTCTCGCCGGGATGCAGATGGAAGGTCAGCCCCTTGAGGGTGTCGCCCCGGCCGGGGAAGGCGTAGAAGATGTCCTTCAGTTGTATGATGGCGTGGCTCACGACAGTCCCCCTTGTATGAAGCCCATGTATGCGAGGCCCGCGCTCAATGCGGCGCAGGCGGCGAGAAACAGATAGTCCGAGGGTCGGGTTCTGAATGCGGCCAGACTGTAGAAGCGCCCCCGGAAGCCCCGGCAGCGCATGGCGCCCTGGACTCGTTCCGCGCGGTCCCAGCTCTTGACCAGGAGCATCCCGACGAGCCAGGCGAAGGTGCGGTAGGTGTGCCGGTCGGTGCGCGGCTTGAACCCGCGCGCCCGCATGGCCTGCCGCATGGTCGTGTACTCCTGATATATGGAGAAGACATAGCGGTGGGTGAAGAGCAGGATGTGGCACAGCTTGTCGGGAACGCCCAGTTGTTGCAGGGCCGGACCCAGGTTCTGTATAGAAATTGTTCCGAGCAGGGCCATCAGGCTGATGACCACGGCGTTCGATTTGACCGTGATGAGCAGGGCGCGGTCGATGCCCTGGGCCGTGGCGTGCAGAGGGCCGAGGTCGAAGACCGGCTCGCCGGGCACGGAGAAGGGCAGGAAGAACCACAGGAACGCGATGAAGAAGTTGACTACCAGCAGCCTCTTCAGCACCATCAGCGGGTCGAGCCGGGCCATCTTTATCAGGATCAGCCCGGCGGCCAGCGCGAGCCAGGCGGGCCGGGACGCGGGCAACAGAGCCACGGGCACGCTCAGGACCAGCGCGGCGACGAGTCGGATGCGCGGATCCATGCGATGCAGAAAGGAGTCGCCCGTGGCGAACGGCTCGGTCAGTGCGGCCACTCAACCTCCTGTTTGTCAAGCATATCCGGGGAATTCAATCCGACGCTTCGGCCGGTTCACAGGAGTAATATAAAACCCGTGCCCGCGCAACCGGCGCTAGTCGGCGGCCAGTCCCACCTCGGGTGCAATGGCCGTCACGGAGTCGATGGCGATTTGCAGGAATTCGCCGAGTTCCACGCCGATCTTTTCGCATTCCCGGATGCAGTCCCGGTTGACGCTTGCCGCGAACGCCTTGTCCTTCATCTTTTTCTTGAGGCTTTTTGGCTTCATGCCGTCGATTCGGGTGGGGCGAACCAGCGCGCCGGCGTGCACCATGCCGGTGACGGTCTCGCCACAGCGCAGGGCGTAGTCGAATTCGGCCTCCGGTCCCTCGGCTCCGTTCATCTCGGCGGCGTGGCGGCGGATGGCAGCCAGCGCCTCGTCGGGCAGCTTCTCCGCCAGCATTTCGACGGTGTCCAGGCCGTGACGGTTCGGAACTTCCTTGGTCGTGGCGTAGTCGAGGTCGTGGAGCAGCCCGGTGAGTCCCCATAACTCCTCGTCCCTGCCAAGTTTGCGCGCCAGGCCGCGCATGACGGCCTCGGATTCCAAGGCGTGGTGGATCAGGTTGGCTTCGGTGTTGTGTTCCTTGAGCAGGGCGACGGCTTCGTCTCGGGTTATCATGTCCACTCCTAAATAGTTTGATTTCGGGAAGGATGCCCCAATGTTCCCGTTTGGTCCAGGTTCAGATGGGCCGGGAAGGGGACGGTACAGTTACAGACCGGCGTGGAGCCAACAGGCTGTGCGCACTCCGTCGGGTTGATCCATGAGTTCCGGGCGTTCCTTCCTGCATTTGTCGAAGGCTTCCGGGCAGCGGGGGTGGAAGGGGCAGCCCTTGGGCGGGTCCATGGGGCTCGGCAAGTCGCCCGTGAGAGCGATGCGTTCGGGCCGGACGGACGGATCGGGTCGCAGCACGGCGGACAGCAGGGCCTTGGTGTACGGGTGCCTGGGGGCGTTGAACAGAATTTCGCTCGGACCGATTTCCATTATCCGCCCGAGGTACATGACCGCCACTCTGTCGCAGATGTGGCTGACCACGGACAGGTCGTGCGAGATGAATACGTAGGTCAGGTTCAACCGTTTTTGCAGGTCCTTGAGCAGGCCGAGGACCTGGGCCTGCACGGACACGTCCAGAGCGGACACCGGCTCGTCGCAGACCACCAGGGTCGGGGCCAGGGCCAGGGCGCGGGCAACGGCCACACGCTGGCGTTGGCCGCCGGAAAATTCGTGGGGATAGCGCTGGCCGTGTTCGGGCCGCAGGCCGACCAATTTCAGGAGTTCGGCGACTTTTTCGCGCCGTTCGTCCCTGGTGCCGATATCGTGGATGTCGAGCCCCTCACGGATGATGGAGCCTATTTTCTGGCGCGGATTGAGTGAGGAGTATGGGTCCTGGAAAATCATCTGCATCTTCGAGCGCAGCTTCTTCTCGTCCCAGGCGTTGATGGAACGGTTTCCGAAGACGACTTCGCCGGAGGTGATCGGTTCAAGCCCCATGATGCATTTGGCGAGGGTGGACTTGCCGCATCCCGATTCCCCCACCAGCCCGAGGGTTTCGCCCCGGTCCACGCTAAGGTTCACGCCGTCCACGGCTCGCACCGTGCCGGTAGTGAGTCCGAGCATTCCGCCGGAGACCTTGTAGTGCTTGGTCACGTTTATCAGTTCGAGCAGAGCCATGGCCTAGTCCTCGTAAAGCCAGCAGCGGACCTTGCGGCCGGGCTCGGGTTCGAACAGCGGGGGCAGCAGGAGCGAGCATTTCTTGTACGCCTCGGGACATCGGGGGTGGAAACGGCATCCTTGGGGCAGGTCGAAAATGCCCGGTACAATGCCCGGGATGGGATTGAGATCGCGGGTTTCGCCCAGCGATGGCATGGAGGCGAGCAGGCCCTTGGTGTAGGGGTGCAGCGGTTCGGCGTAGAGCTCGTCCACACCTGAAAGCTCGACGATTTTACCCGAGTACATGACGGCCACGCGCCGGGCCATGCGGGCCACCACGCCGAGGTCGTGGGTGATGAGCATGAGCGAGCCGTTCATCCGTGCTCTGAGATCATTCATCAAATCCAGAATCTGGGCCTGGATGGTCACGTCCAATGCTGTGGTCGGTTCGTCGGCGATGAGAATGTCGGGGTTGCAGGCCAGGGCCATGGCGATCATGACCCGCTGGCGCATTCCGCCGGACAGTTCGTGCGGATAGGACCGGGCGACTTTGGCCGGGTTCGGGATACCCACCAGCTTGAGCGCGTCCACGGCTTTTTCCAGGGCGTCTCGTTTGTCGAATCCCTGATGCAGCCGCAACGGCTCGGCGATCTGGTCGTCGATGCGGAAGACCGGGTTGAGGGCGGTCATGGGCTCCTGAAAGATCATGGAGATGGCGTTTCCCCGGATGTGCCTGAGTTCGCTCTCGGGCATGTCGAGGAGGTCCTTGCCCCGGTACAGGATGCTCCCGTCCGTGACGCGGCCCGGCGGATCGGGTATGAGCCCGAGGATGGAAAGAGCGAGCACGGTCTTGCCGCAGCCTGACTCGCCGACGACGGCCAGGGTTTCTCCTTGCATAAAGGAAAGGCTGACGTTATCCACCGCCTTGGCAATGCCCTGGGGCGAGGAAAAGCAGGTGGTCAGCTCGCGTATGTCCAGTAATGGTTTTGTCATAAGAAATTCCGCTGGTTCGCAGTCAGGCCACCTATACGGCATATTGCGGCGGACGTAAACGATACCCGGGAGGGGAAATGGCACATGTGGTGATCGTGGGCGGCGGCCTGGCCGGGTGCGACTGCGCCTGGCAACTGGCTGGCGCCGGGGTTTCGGTGACCCTTTTCGAGATGAAGCCCGAAAAACGTTCCGAGGCTCACACCGAGGACGGACTGGCCGAGCTGGTCTGCTCCAACTCCTTTCGCGCCACAGGCCCCGCGGCGGCCATAGGCCTGCTCAAGGATGAAATGCAGGCCCTGGGCAGTCTGGTCATGGAAGCGGCCTTCGCCACGCGGGTTCCTGCGGGCGGAGCGCTGGCCGTGGACCGGTCCCTGTTCTCCGAATACATTACCGAAAAGATCGAGGGCCATGAGCTTATCACCGTGGTTCGCCGGGAAATAGCCTCTCTGGACGACGAAGCGCTCAAGGGATGCGACGCGGTGGTCATCGCCGCCGGTCCCCTGGCCAGTCCCGACCTGACCGAAAGCCTCATGTCCGCCGTGGGCGACGCGCGGCTCTATTTCTATGACGCCATCGCGCCCATCATTTCGCGCGACTCCGTGGATTTTGACAAGGCGTTCTGGGGATCGCGCTGGAAGCCAGAGGATGACGACTATCTCAACTGCCCCATGAGCGAGGACGAATACAAGGCGTTCGTGGCTGCGTTGCTGGAGGGCGAGAAGGTCAAACCCCGCGAGTTCGAGAAGGAAGTCCATTTCGAGGCGTGTCTGCCTGTCGAGGCCATGGCCGAGCGCGGCGAGATGACGCTCGCCTTCGGCCCGCTCAAGCCCGTTGGGTTCGTGGACCCCAGGACCGGTGAGCGGCCCTTCGCCATTGTTCAGCTTCGCACCGAGAACGCGGACAAGACCGCCTTCAATCTGGTCGGGTTTCAGACCAAGCTCAAGTACCCGGAGCAAAAGCGCATCTTCCGCATGATTCCCGGCCTGGAAAACGCCGAGTTCCTGCGGCTCGGGTCCATTCACCGCAACACCTACGTCAACGCGCCCGAGGTCATGGACGAAACCCTGCAACTTCGGAACCGGCCCGGTGTCTATCTGGCTGGGCAGATTACCGGGGTGGAGGGATATCTGGAGTCGGCGGCCTGCGGGTTGTGGCTCGGCCTGTCCCTGGGAAGACGGTTCAACGGGGGCGAGGTCGTCGATCCGCCCGTGGAAACCGCGCTCGGTGCGCTCATGAATCATCTGCGTACCCGGCCCGACAAGCGGTTCCAGCCGTCCAACGTCAATTTCGGCCTCATGCCCGGACTTGAAGGCCGGATAAAGAAGAAGTTCCGCAAGGAAGCTTATGGCAAGCGCGCCCAGGAGGCCTTCGCCGTCTGGATTGAGTCGGCCTGTCTGAAGGGCTGATTCCAGCCGCGCCGGTTTGCGGCTGGTATCTTTTGTTGATCGCCGTCCGGGCGAAATGCGGAGTGTTCCGGCGCGGCAGCAGGGGATGGCGACGGTTCATGCGCGTTTTCGTGTGCGGGAATCCGCTCCTGTCCTGCCGCCGGTTATGGAGTCGATAATGAATCGCTATGCGTTCGCCCTTGCCAACCCGGGAGCGAAGGCGCATTTTATTGGGCAACGGGCGTGTTTTCGCCCAGACCAAGGAGACATACCATGACCGACAGACAATACGGGCCTCAGACCGTGGCCCTTCACGCGGGGCATACCCCGGACGAGACCGGCTCGCGGGCCGTGCCCATATACCAGACCACCGCGTATCTGTTCCGCGACACCAAGCACGCCGCTGACGTGTTCTCTCTCAAGGAACCCGGCTACATTTACACCAGGTTGAACAACCCCACCACAGACGTGCTGGAGAAACGGCTGGCCGCCCTGCACGGCGGGGCCGGAGCCATTGCCACGGCCAGCGGCATGGCCGCTATCTTTTACGCGGTCACGACCATCGCCTCAGCGGGCCAGAACATCGTTACCGGCTCCAATCTGTACGGCGGGACCCAGACCCTGTTCGAGCATACCCTCAAGCGGTTCGGCATTGAGGCGCGTTTCGTGGATTCCTCCGATCCGGCGAATTTCGAAGCGGCCATCGACGAGAATACCCGTCTGGTCTACAGCGAGGCCATCGGCAACCCGCGTTGCAACGTGGACGACCTGTCCGGCATCGCCAAGGTGGCCCATGCCCATGGAGTGCCGTTCATCCTCGACGCCACCGTGGCTCCGCCGCCCATTTTCAATCCTTTCGACTTCGGCTGCGATATCGTGGTCTACTCCCTGACCAAGATCGTGGGCGGCCACGGCGTCGCCATGGGCGGGGCCATCGTGGAGAAGGGCGATTTCGACTGGGCCGCCGGGGATCGGTATCCCGAGCTGTGCGCACCGGACCCGACCTACCATGGCATGAACCTGTGGGAGGTTCTGGGCGGACCGTCCGGCGAACCGTGTCCCGTGTTCACCACCAAGGTGCGCATCGGGCTTTTGCGTGACACGGGCGCGGCCCTGTCCCCGCATAACAGCTTTCTGATTCTGCAGGGCATGGAAACCCTGCCCTTGCGCGCGCGGCAGCATTGCGAGAACGCACGCAAGGTCGCGGAATTCCTGGAAGGGCATTATGCCGTGGAGTGGGTCAATTACGCGGGCCTGCCGAGTCATCCGGACTATGACCGGGCCAAGAACACCTTCCCCCTGGGGCCGGGCGCGGTTTTCGGTTTCGGGGTCAAGGGCGGCCTGGAGGCGGGACGGAAATTCATCGAGTCCGTCGAGCTTTGCTCGCATCTGGCCAATATCCTCGACGCCAAAACCCTGGTTATTCATCCGGCGTCCACCACTCACGGTCAGTCCACTCCCGAGGAGCAACAGGCGGCGGGCGTTCCCGAGGACCTCGTGCGCATCTCCGTAGGCATTGAGGACGCGGACGACATCATCGACGATCTCGATCGCGCGCTGTCCATGTCCCAGCGGTAACGCAATACTTCGAATCCATTTCAGAAAGCCCTGCTCGCAGGGCTTTTTTTTTTGCGGTCTCCGCCTTGCTCTCGATATTGATTTGGCGTATTCCAATGCGGCCGCTCAAATCCCTGAAAAAGAGCGGGACGGCCCACGGATGTGGCCGTCATTCCTTGAAGAAAAGTAGCGAGGTTTGCATGTGCCGTAAGTTGCCCGTCTTGATCCTGTTGATTCTGTCCTGTTTGCTGCTCTCATCCTGCAACGTGAAGCAAGGCGGCTCCGCCTCGGTTTCCAATGACTCTCCTGCGGCGATGACGGCCGCATTGCTCGACCAAGGGCAGATCGACAAGGCCGCCGGGGTGGTCGTGGCCAATGAAGCCTATTTCTCCGGTGCCATGGGGGGTGCCGAAGTGGCGTCCATCATGGATCGTTTGGCCAAGGGGCTGGAGTTCAAGTATTCTCCACTGATTGCCGAGCTCGTTGATGAAGCCGAGGCCGTGCGGTGGCCGGTGGATCGGAATCGTTGGGCCGAGGTCCGGGAGGCCATGGACGCGCTTGTCGAGAAAGAGAACCGTCTGAAACAGATGGAAATTTTCAAATATCCCCAATTCAGGCCGACTGGATACGATCAGGCCCTCAAAGCCGTGGCTGCCCGGGATGAGGCCATTCGCGCGGACGCCGCAGGCAATTTCGCGACCTTTCCCCTGAGCGGCGGACAAAATTTCTTTGACGCATACCCCGTGAAGCTCGACGAGACGGAGTTCCTTTCGGCGAATCAGGCCGTGTGGAGCAAGGCCGTCGGCTCCATGTCCCGGGAGCAGTCTTCGGCGTTCCTCGCCGATTACGGTAAGTTCCTGCCGGAATCATCTCGGGAGCGGTTGGCGCAGGAGTATTTCAAGTCTCTGTGTCCCAATCCTGCCAAGGCCGACCTCAAGGACATCCTTGCCGCCTACGAGCAGTGCCGGGACGCGGGGTTGGAGTTGAGGACCATCCCCGGCATCAAGATCGCCTTTCTTCAGGTGACCAGCCCTGATCTGATTCGGGACAAGGCCATCGATTTCGGCTTGGACATCAAGTTGGATATGCCGTTCGAGGCATCCAGGGCGTCCATGCGCAAGGCGTTTCAGAGCGAGGCCGTGCAGGAGGCGGACATTCTTGTCCTGGTGGGCATCGCAACGGCCAAGGCCCGGCGGGTGGTGGCCAGGGAGGAGACCGTTCAGTCGACCTATGTGGCTTCCTTTGTGCGCGAGGACAATCCCGAATACGAGATTGCCAAGGCGGAGATGGAGGCGGCGACCAGGGAGCATGAGACGGCCGCGAACAAGGATACCACCCATTGGCTCGTGGATCCGATCATCCACTACATAGAAGAAGGAGAAAAAGACGATCTCATGGCCGAGACCGACAAGCGTCTTTCTCAGGCCAGGGAGAAGCTCAGGAGCACTCCCAAGTTTATTCAGGTGGCCGATTATCAGCCGTATCCCGTGACCAAGGCGTACATGGACATCTACAAGCTCGGTACGGTCAACTATTACGTGGTGGACAAGCGGCGGAAACGGATTTTCCGGGACACCTTCGACATCAGCGAGAAGTCTTTCTTCACCGTGTGTTACGCCTTGCAGGATAGCGATCCGGCGCGGACAAAGTTTTTGCAGGAATCCGTGTTGGAGGATGACGTGGTCCGTTACGAACTCGAACCGGCGGTCGTCAACCTGTCGGATTTGCTGGACCAGTATGCAACGCGTTCCTCTGAAGTGAAGAAATATAAGAACATGGGCGACGTGCAGCGCATATTTACCGCTGACCGCAGCACCGCGCAGCTCAAGCGCAAGAGTGAGAAGTACGGGTTCGACAAATACTCGGACAAGCGGTTCGACAGCGTGGTGCTGGTACGCAACACCGGGTCCGGCATCGGCACCGGCTTCTATGTTACCGACGACATGGTCATCACCAATTACCACGTCGTGGAAGAGGCGAACTACGTCCAGCTCAAGCGGTTCGACGAGCGCGAGACCATGGGGCGCGTCATCGCCCGCGACGCGCGTCTCGACCTGGCCCTGATCCAGGCGGATATCCGGGGTAAGGCGGTCTGCTTCTACGACAAGCGGGAATTGCCTCTGGGGGAGACCCTGGAGATCATCGGGCATCCGCAGGGATTGGAGTTCTCCATCACCCGGGGCGTCATCAGCTCCATACGGGAGACTCCGCCCATCAATTACATGTCGTCCAACAGCAAGGTTCTGTACATCCAGACCGATGCCGCCACCAACGGCGGCAACTCCGGCGGGCCGGTTTTCTACGGCAAGTATGTGGTCGGCGTGCATGACTGGGGCGTCAAGAAAGCGGGGTCCGGCGTGGCCGCGGAAGGGCTCAATTTCTCGATCCATTACAAGGAAGTGTTCGATTTCCTCGATCACAACGGAATCAGCGTATGCAAGGGGAGCAAGTAATGAAGAATATGATGAAAAGCGTGATGGTGCTAATCGGGGCGTTGTTCCTGCTGGCCTCCTGCGTGGAGCGGCAACAAAACTCATATCGGCTGGTAAAGGACGAGGCCTCGGGCTATTCCTACGGAGCCACCAAGAGCGGCGAGTTCGTCGCCGATCCCGCCATGTTTCGGAACAGCAGGCTCAAACTCCGGATTCGCAATACCACGGGCGATTCCAGCCTGGATCTCTATAATTTCCGCGACCAGCTTGAGGCGGCATACGAAAGCCTCGGCTACGAGGTTACCCACGGGGACGATTTCGGCATCCTGCTCGACATCAACATCCGTTATTTTGGTCAGGCCACCGAGATGCTGCCCGCGGAGTACACATTCCTCGGCGCGGCGGCGGGCGGCGTGGCCGGGGCCGCGCCCGGCATTCAGGGAGGGCGTTTGGCCGACACAGTGACCGGGGCCGCCGCAGGCACCGTGGTTGGGGCCGCTCTTTCTGAGATCATTCGCAATTACGCCACGGAGGAGACGTTCGCCATCGTTTCTTCCGTGACCATGGGGACGGTCATGCCCGAATATATCGAGGACGAGAGAACCATCTCCTTCGTCACCGGCAAGAAGATCAGGGAGAAAAAGACCAACTTCAAGGGGTTCCGTTCCCGCGAAACTCTTGAGCTGGCGGTTTACGCGGGCGGCTTCCGGGCGAACAAGTCGGACATCATCAACGAAGTCCGCTCCCGCTACCTGCGTATCCTCAAGGATATCATCTAGGGGGCACCGGCGGTTCAGCCGAAAAACAAAGCCCCCGGCTCCAGCGAGCCGGGGGCTTTTCGTTTGTTTCTCAGTCGAACCCGTGGCCGGGCCGGGGAGAGCACCGCTACATGGCGGCGGCTTTCCTCATGAGGCGCAGCAACTGGTTGGTGAAACCGGCCTCGTTGTCGTACCAGGCGATGACCTTGACCTGGGTGCCGCCCATAACGCGGGTCAGGGAGCTGTCGACCACGCCGCCGAAGGTGGAGCCGGTGAAATCCACGGAGACGAGCGGCTCGTCGGTATAGCCCATGGAATCGTTGGCCGCAGCCCGGAGGGCCGCGTTGACTTCCTCGACGGTGGTTTGCGTCTTCAGTTCGCAGACCAGGTCAACCAGGGAAACGTTGGGGGTGGGCACGCGGATGGACATGCCGTCCAGCAGGCCGTTGAGCTCGGGGATGACCAAACCGACAGCCTTTGCCGCGCCGGTGGTGGTGGGGACCATGTTCATGGCGCAGGCGCGGGCGCGGCGCATGTCCTTGTGAGAGCCGTCCAGGATGCGCTGGCTCATGGTGTAGGAGTGCACGGTGGTCATGATGCCGTGCTTGATGCCGAAAGCCTCGTGGATGACTTTGGCCACCGGAGCCAGACAGTTGGTGGTGCAGGAGGCATTGGAAATGATCTTGTGCTCGGGCTTGAGCTCCTCGTCGTTCACGCCGATGACCACGGTCACGTCGGCATTCTTGCCGGGCGCGGAGATAATGACCTTCTTGGCGCCGCAGGCCAGATGCTTTTCGCAGCTTTCGCGGTCGGTGAACTTGCCGGTGGATTCGATCACCAGGTCGCAGCCGAGTTCGCCCCAGGTCCATTCGCCGGGCGCGTTGCGGGTCACCTTCACCGGCTTGCCGGCCATGATGAAGCCATCCTCGGTGGGCTGCACATCCAGGAAACGACCGTGCACGGAGTCGTATTTGAGCAGATGGGCAAGATCCTCATTCGAGGCGCGTGCGTTGACGGCCACCAACTCCAGATCGTTTTCCTCCGCCAGCAGCCTGGCCAGATACCGGCCGATGCGTCCAAATCCGTTCAAGCCTATTTTCGTCGCCATGCCGAGTCCTCCTGTGGGTATGCGATTATGTCTGAATTACGTTTTATCGGGCAACAATCATACTGTGCCGATGTTTTTCCGTCAACGGGGGTTACGAAACGGTGCGCCTGAGCATGTCCATGGTTTCCCGATCCGTGAAATCGAAATGCAGCGGGGTCAGGGTTATGTGTCCCGAAGTCAGCAGGGCGCGGTCCCGGTCCGGGCTGATCCGCTCGGGCGGGATGGCTCCGGTGAGCCAGTAGTACGGCCTCCCGCGCGGGTCTTGTCTGGTATCGTAGACGTCGTCGTAGGACGCCCTGGTGTGCGGGCAGAGAATCATCTCTCGGGCCTCTTCAATGGGCCGGTTGGGGAAATTGAGGTTGAGCACGCATTTGCGGGGCAGCTCGTTCCACGGGATTCGGGGAAGCAGGTCGGCGCAGTATCGCGCCTGGCCGCTCAAATCCTCGGGATTGAAGTTGTCCATGGAAACGGCCATGGACGGAATTTCCATGAGCGCGCCTTCGGTTGCGGCCGACACCGTGCCGGAGTAAAGGATATCCACGCCCACGTTGGCTCCGGCGTTGATGCCGGACAGGACCAGGTCAGGCTTTTCGTCCAGCAGGGTGGACAGGCCGAGCTTGACGCAGTCCACGGGCGTGCCGTAGACGCCTTGTCCCACGAAGCCGTTTTCCCGAAACTGTTTCACCCGGATGGGCATGGCCAGAGTCACGGCGTGTCCCACTGCGGACTGTTCCGTGACCGGTGCGACCACATGGACGTCGTGGCCCGCTTCCTTGAGGGCGAAATACAGGGCGCGCAGCCCGATGGCCTGGATGCCGTCGTCGTTGGCGAGCAGTATGTTCATCGTTTTTCCGCCTGCAAGCTAGGATTTGACAATACGTGTGAAATCAGGTTCATAACCCAGAGCGGCCGCGCGGCATTCTCGCAGGGCCGTTTCTCGCCTATACACATACAATACGCGTACGGGCGAGGTACCTCAACATCTATCCAATGGCAAGATCAGTGGGCAAAAAGTCGCAATATATCCAGTCACTGTCACCGGGGCAATCCGTTGACGATATTTTTCTTCTGGCCGTGGCCAATCAGGCTCAGTCCAAGAACGGGCCTTACTGGAATCTTTCCTTCCAGGACGCCACCGGGGCCGTCGACGGCAAGATTTGGAGTCCTAAAAGTCTTGAATATCCGGCTCTTGAGCCGGGCACCTTCGTTCGCGTAAGGGGCTTCGTGGAAAGCTACCGCGACAAGAATCAGCTCAAGGTGGATCAAATGGAATTGCTGGATGGGAACGCGTTGGGCGTGGACCTTTCGGATTTCCTGCCCGCATCCAAGGTTCCGCCTGAGGAGATGATGGAGGCCATTGAGGACCTGATTACCGAGCACATGAAGCACAAGCCGTGGAAAGCCTTTTGTCGCAAGGTGCTGAGCAGCGAGAGCATCCGGTCCAGGTTTTTGACCGCTCCGGGCGCCAAGACCGTGCATCACGCATATGTGGGCGGCCTGCTTGAGCACACGCTGGGCGTGGCCCGGGCGTGTATGGCACTGTGCGACGTCTATCCGCATCTCGACCGCCAGACGTTGCTGGCCGGGGCCATCTTTCACGATTTGGGCAAAGCCTGGGAGTTGTCCGGCGGCCTGACCAACGACTACACCGACGAAGGGCGGCTCTTTGGCCACATCCAGATCGGCGTGGAAAAGCTGGAGCCGTTCCTGGCCCGCGCTCCCCGTCTTGAAGAAGGGCTCAAGCTGCATCTCAAGCACCTTATCACGAGCCATCACGGGGAGCATGAGTTCGGCTCTCCGGTGCGTCCCAAGACCCCGGAAGCGTTCATTCTGCATTTTGCGGATAACATGGACGCCAAGCTGAACATCATCGATCAGGCCTATACCGAAATGGACAAGACCGGCGCGGACTGGTCTCCCTACATGCGGTTTCTTGAGCGCAACGTGTTCCGGCCCGAGCAAACCCCCGACAGTGCCAGAAAACAGAACGGGAAAGCGGAGAATCAATGTTTATTACCTTTGAAGGCATAGAGGGGACCGGGAAATCCACGCAGATCGCCAGGGTTCGGGAATATTTCGAACAGCAGGGCAGGGAGGTCCTCCTGACCTTGGAGCCCGGCGGCAGCCGTGTTGGTACGGAACTGCGCAAGATGCTCCTGCATGTGGACAACAAGGACATCACGCCCATCACCGAGCTTTTCCTCTATCTGGCGGACCGTGCGCAACATGTGGGCCAGGTCATTCGGCCTGGACTTGAAGCGGGTAAAGTGGTCCTCTGCGATCGATTCGCGGATTCGACCATAGTCTATCAGGGGTACGGGCGAGGCCTCGACACCACCATGCTCAAAGAGCTTAACGAGGTGGCCGTTGACGGTCTGTGGCCCGACTTGACCATCGTTCTGGACATAGACCCCGAGGTGGGGTTGAAGCGGGCCACTCTTCGCAATCTTGAGGAAGGCAAAGCCAAGGCGGAAGGGCGGTTCGAAGCCGAACATCTTTCTTTCCACAACCGTATCCGGCAAGGGTACCTGACCTGGGCAGCCTTCAACCGGGAGCGCATACGCGTGATTGACGCCTCAGGCACGCCCGACGAGGTCTTCGCGCAGATCAAGGCCGCCATCGAAACCGGCGGTTCTTGCGGGGACTGATTCGCCTCCGGTCCTTTTTTGCACAATGGTGCCTGGATTCTTCCGGGTTTTGTGCTATGCTTCACTCGGATTGGCGGTAGTTCCTATTCTTAATTTCAAACACCCCGGAGAGCATGTCGGCTGAATTACATCCCAAGCGATCAGGAGTCTTGTCCCTTTCCGTCCTGGCGGATACGTCCAAGACCCTTTTGCTCCTGATCGGCGTTGTCTGGTTGCTTGTTTTGGGCTCCCAGCGACTGGGTTACAACTGGCAGTGGTACCGCATTCCGCAGTACCTCTGGCACGTCTCCGATCAGGGTTTCACCTGGGGACCCCTCATGGAAGGGCTCTGGGTGACTTTCAAGATAACGGGCATCAGCCTGGCGCTTATGCTCGTCATCGGTCTGGCCACGGCACTTATGCGCATGTCTTCGTCCTGGGCGGCGCGAGGCGTGGCTCGCGGATATATGGAGATGATCCGCAATACCCCATTGCTAATTCAGATTTTCTTCATTTATTTCGTCATCGCGCCCATTCTGGACATCTCCGCATTCAATTCCGCGGTCATCGCCTTGAGCCTGTTCGAGGGGGCCTATGCCTCGGAGATATTCCGGGCCGGCATCACTTCCATCGACAAGGGGCAGTGGGAGGCCGCCAAGAGCCTCGGCATGGGGCCGTATGCCATGTACCGCCACATTATTCTGCCCCAGGCCGTGCGGCGTGTGTTGCCGCCCCTGACCAGTCAGGCAGTCTCTCTGGTCAAGGATTCGGCCCTGGTCAGCACCATCGCCATTCTGGATTTGACCCAGCGGGGGCGCATGATCGACGCGGAAACGTTTTTGACTTTCGAGATATGGTTCACCGTCGCGGCCATCTACCTTGTGGTCACCCTGGCTCTGTCCGGGGTGGTCTGGTTGTTGGAGAGACGGTTCAACGGCCTCAGGCCATAACCTCCAGGGAGTTCGGCATGACCATTTGGAGAGCCATGAAGACTGGCGGCGTCATAATGATCGCCATCCTCGGCGTGTCTCATGTCACCTTTGCCCAGGAATCCTGCAAGTAACCTTTTGACGCGGCATTGACGCCGACCAAGGAGAAGCCCATGAAAACCTTCCGCCTCCAAGCCATTGCATTACTTTTCATTCTGCTTGCATCCGCCTTGGGATGCAGCCAGCAACCTTCGCAACAAAAGGCGGGCAAAGACAATCCGGCCGCAACCGGAACGGCTTCCGGGTCGGGCAGCCAGCTCGACGCCATTCTTGAGCGCGGCGTGATCCGGGTCGGGTTCGACACCTTCAAGCCCTGGGCCATGAAGGACAAGAACGGTGAATACATCGGGTTCGAAATCGAGGTGGCCCGTCGGCTGGCCGAGGACATGGGCGTCGAGGTCGAGTTCGTGCCCACCAAATGGTCCGGCATCATTCCGGCCTTGTTGACCGGCAAGTTCGACATCATCATCGGGGGCATGTCCATCACACCCCAGCGCAACCTCAAGGTGAATTTCTCCCAGCCTTACGAATATTCCGGCATGTCCATCGTGGCCAGCAGGAAGCTCGCCGGAGACCGCTCGTCCATCGAGCAATTCAACAATCCGGACACGACCATCGCCGTGCGGCTCGGCACCACTGCGGCCGAAGCGGCCAAGAACTTCCTGCCCAAGGCCAACCTTCTTTTCTTCGACGAGGAATCGCAGACCATCCAGGAACTGCTCAACGAGCGCGTGCAGGCCGTGGTCGCTTCCAATCCGCTTCCCTTGAACCTGTCCGAGGAGTATGCGGATCAATTCTACCTGCCTCTCTCCGAGGACTTCAGCCGTGAACCCATCGCCTTTGCCGTTCGGAAGGGCGATCTCGACTTCCTGAACTGGCTCGACAACTGGGTCCGCGTGACCATGAGCAAGGGGTGGTTGCAAAACCGGTACGAGTACTGGTTCTTCTCCCACGAGTGGGAAAGCCAGATTCAGTAGCCGGGAAGTTTCATTGTCTTTAACAACCAGCAAACGTCCGAAGACAACCCTGCTCGACGTCGTCATCCTGGCGGCGTTGGCAGGGGGCTTCGGCTATATCCTTTTCAAGGCCGCCACCGGGCTGAATTATCACTGGAAATGGGACCTCATCCCGCAATTTCTGGTGCGCATTGATCCGAATACGGGATTCCCGGTTCCCGGTCTTCTGGTTCAGGGGTTGTTCACGACCATCCGTCTGTCCGTGTGGGCCGGTATCCTGTCCATGGGGCTGGGGATTGTCATGGGATTGTTCAGGGTCAGTCCGAGCCTGTTCAAGCGGCAGGCTGGAATGGTCTACGTGGGCCTTATCCGCAACACGCCGCCTCTGGTGCTTATTTTCGTTTTCTATTTCTTCATCGGCGATCAGATCATGTCCCTGCTCGGGGTGGACCATTTCGTCTACGCTCTGTCCGATGGGGCCAAGGAGGTTCTGAGCTGGTTCTTCGGCCCCATGAACCGTTTCCCCCGGTTCCTGTCCGCGCTCATCACTTTGGCATTGTTCGAGGCGGCCTATATCGCCGAGATCGTTCGGGCGGGCATCGAATCCGTGGAGCCGGGGCAGTGGGAAGCGTCCGCATCCCTCGGCATGACCCGCATCCAGTCCCTGCGCCTTGTCATCCTTCCGCAGGCTCTGCAGCGGATGTTGCCAGCCTTGGCAGGACAGTTTATATCAATAATCAAGGACTCGGCCATCGTCTCGGTCATATCCATCGAGGAGCTGACCTTTCAGGCTCAGCAGCTCATGACCACAACGTACCGGAGTTTCGAAATCTGGACCTTGGTCCTGGTTATGTATTTCGTGCTCACGTTTCTTTGCTCTCTGGCTGTTCGTAAACTGGAGCTGGCCGTGAACAGGTGATGCAGCATGTTCAAGTCGCTGAAGAAGATTCTGAAGAAGAAAAACGACGGAATGCCCGAACCCGATGCACCCGCCAAATCGTTCGACATGGAGGCGTTTCACATGAACGACATTAAGGTCTATGCCCTATCAACCTGTATCCATTGCAGAAATGCCAAGAAATATCTCGACGAGTGCGGCGTGAAATACGAGTGCGTACACGTGGACGAGTTGACCGGCGACGAGCGCAAGCAGATCGTTCAGGAGGTCAAGGAGCACAACCCGGCTGTTTCCTTCCCGACCATCGTCATTCGGGACAAGGTTGTCATCGGTTTCCACAAGGACAAGATCGACGACGCGCTCAAGGAGGACTGATCCATGGACGTCAATCAACTCTACGAGATGTTGAAAAAGGTGCAGGAACCCAAGGGGTATCATTTCAACGCGGACAAGGACATGACCATCCCACTGCTGGAGAGCCTGCTCACCAACAAGGAACGGTTCGGTTACATGGCCTGCCCATGCCGGTTGGCCAACGGCGACTACGAGGCCGACAAGGACATCATCTGTCCCTGCGTTTATCGCGAGGGGGACATCAAGGAGTACGGCGCCTGTTACTGCGCTTTGTACGTGAGCAAGGAATTCAACGAGGGTTCCGTGGAAAAACAGGTAGTCCCGGAGCGCAGGCCCCCGGAGAAGATCCTTTTCTGATTTTTGTCCGCGCACGCAATGAAAAAGGCCCGCTTTCGAGCGGGCCTTTTTATTGTCGTTGGCGAACGCGCGCCGGGGTTCCGGCGGGGCCGTTCTACTTGGCTGTTTCGGCCATTTCGTCTTTGAAGAGCTTGTAGTTGATGGCGTCGACAACGGCCTGCCACGAGGCTTCGATTATGTTGTGGGAGACGCCCATGGTGGTCCAGCGGTCGGTCGTGTCGCCCGTTTCGACCAGGACGCGGACAAAGGACGCCGTGCCGCCGGTGTCGCGCACCGCGCCGGACAGGACGCGGACCTTGAAGTCGAGCAGGCGGATGTCCTTGAGCTGCGGGTAGAACCGCTCAAGCCCTTTGCGCAGGGCCTGGTCTAGGGCGTTGACCGGACCCATGCCGGTGGCCGCGGTGTGCTCCTGCTGGCCCTTGACGTCCACGATGACCGTGGCTTCGGACATGGGTTCGGCGTCTTCCTCGCGCTTGGCGTCCACCACGAAGAAGTGGCGGAAGTGGAAGTAGTTGAGCGGCTTGCCCAGCGCTTCGCGGAGCATGAGTTCAAAGGATGCGTCGGCCACGGAGTATTCGTAGCCCATGCTTTCCCTGGCCTTGAGTTCCTTGAGGAGCCGGTCCAGGGTAGGGTCGTCCTTGGCCAGTTCGTAGCCCAGCTCGCGGGCCTTGAACATGATGTTGGATTTGCCCGCCTGATCGGAGAGGAGAACCCGTCGTTCGTTGCCCACGGTTTCGGGCCGGATGTGCTCGTAGGTGCGCGAATCCTTGAGGATGGCGCTGACGTGGATGCCGCCCTTGTGGGCAAATGCGGACGAGCCCACGAAGGGCTGGCGCATGAACGGGCGCAGGTTGCCGATCTCGCTCACGAAGTGGGAAACGGACAGGAGCCGGGCAAGGTTGTCCCGGCCGATGACGTCGAAGCCCATCTTGAGCTCCAGATTGGGGATGACCGAGCAGAGGTTGGCGTTGCCGCACCGTTCGCCGTAGCCGTTGATGGTGCCCTGGACCTGCGTAGCCCCGAGACGGACCGCTTCCAGGGAGTTGGCCACAGCCAGTTCGGAATCGTTGTGGGCGTGTATGCCGAGGCTGGCCTCGGGGAGGCGTTTGCGAACGGCAGCGACGGCCTCCCCGATCTCGCTGGTCAGGGAGCCGCCGTTGGTGTCGCACAGGATTATCCGGTCGGCCCCGGCTTTGAAAGCGGCGGTCAGGGCCTGCATGGCGTATTCGGGATTGCGCTTGAATCCGTCGAAGAAGTGCTCCGCGTCGAAAAACACTTCGTCCACCCGCGCCTTGAGAAAGGCCACGGAGTTGGCAATGAGTTCAAGATTGCGCTCAAGAGGGATGCCCAGTGCCGTGGTGGCGTGGAGATCCCAGGTCTTGCCGAAGATGGTGACCACCGGAGTTTCGGCTTCCAGCAGCCCGGTCAGGTTCGGGTCCTTTTCTGGCGTGGTCTTGGCCAGATGCGTGGACCCGAAAGCCGCGAGCTTGGCGTTCTTGAATCTGTAGGATTTTATCGCGTCGAAGAATCTCCTGTCCGTGGGATTGGAACCGGGCCAGCCGCCTTCAATGTAGTGAATGCCCAGGTCGTCCAGCTTTTGCGCTATGCGGACCTTGTCCTGAGTGGTCAGATTCAGTTCTTCGGCTTGGGCCCCGTCCCTTAACGTAGTGTCATATATGGTGATGTTTTGCATCGGCTACTCTATGTGTTTGCCTTCCTCCAAGTTGAAGGCTTTATGGAGTGTGCGTACGGCCAGTTCGGTGTACTTGTCGTCGATCAGGCAGGTAACCTTGATCTCGGAGGTGCTGATCATCAGGATGTTCACGTTCTCATCGGCAAGCGCCCGGAAGGCCTTGGAGGCCACGCCGGAATGGTTACGCATGCCGACGCCGATAATCGACACCTTGGCGACGTTCAGGTTGCTGGTTAGCTCTTCGTAGCCAATTTCATATTTTAGTTTGTCCAGGGCCTTGATGGTCTGTTTCACGTCTGCGCGCGGCACGGTGAAGGTCATGTCGGTCAGGCCGTCTTTGGACGGGTTCTGGACGATCATGTCCACGAGAATCTTTTTGTCGGCCAGGGGAGAAAAAATCTGGGCGGACACGCCGGGGGTGTCCTTGACGTGTATCAGCGTAATGCGGGCCTGATCCTTGTCGTATGCGATTCCCGAGACGAGAACGGATTCCATGGTTTTATCCTCCTGAGTGACTACGGTGCCCGGCTCGTCGGAAAAAGTGGAGCGGACGTGGACGGTTACATTGTATTTTTTGGCGAATTCGACGCTTCTGATCTGGAGCACCTTGGCGCCCATGCTGGCCATTTCGAGCATCTCGTCGTAGGCGATTCGGTCGATCTTGCGGGCGTCGGAGCAGAGGTTCGGGTCCGTGGTGAACACGCCCGGAACGTCGGTGTAAATTTCGCAGACATCGGCTTTGAGAGCGGCGGCCAGGGCAACGGCGGAAGTATCGGAGCCGCCCCGTCCCAGGGTGGTGATGCGATTGTTGTCGTCGCACCCCTGGAAGCCCGCCACCACAAGGATGTCGTAATCCTGGAGCATGACAAGGAGCCTTTCCTTGTCGATGGCGGTGATGCGCGCTTTGCCGAAGCAGCCGTCGGTTTTGACCGGCGCCTGGAAGCCAAGCACGGAGCGGCATTTGACGCCCTGCTGTTTGAGGAGCATGGCGAAGAGGGTGCAGGAGACCTGCTCGCCGGTGGCGACCAGGGCATCCGTTTCGGCGGGATCGGGATTCTCCGACCATTCGTTGGCAAGGTTCAGCAGGCGGTTGGTCTCACCGGACATGGCGGACAGAACCACGATGACCTTGTTGCCCTCTCGGTAGGGACGCAGAACCTTCTGCATGACCTGGCGTTGACATTCCAGGTCGCGGACAGAGGTGCCTCCGAACTTTTGTACGACGATGTTCATTTTTCGATACTGCTTTCTCTTGATACGGTTGTCATTAGGGCCGCAAGGCGTCGACGACGTCCCGCGCCGCTTTTCCCATGGCACGCAAAACGAGGCTTCGTCCAGTGTCCGACGGGGTCCACTCCAGGAAAAGAGCCTCGGCGGGCCACATTTCCGTAGGCAGGAACTGTATCCATTCCACTATGGTGATCGTCGCCGGGTCTTCGAAGGAGTCGAACAGGGCGTCGTCCGGGGACATGCCCTCAAGCCGGTAGAGATCGAAGTGCGCCACGCCGGGCGTTGTCGGATACAGGTTGCAGATGTTGAAGCTCGGGCTTGACACCTCCGCCGCCTCCGCGCCGGGCAGGGATTCTACAAAACCCCTGACCAACGTGGTTTTGCCCGATCCGAGGTCGCCTTGCAAGAGCAAAGCCGGAGGGGTGTCCATTCCGGACAGCAGGGACGCCAGGCGTTGGCCAAGAGCCACGGTGGCGTCGCTGTCGGGAAGATGCAGTTTAAGGCTCACGCTTTGTTCCGCTCCCTAGTCGTTGAGAAGGGTCTTGAGGACGTCTTCCTTGCCGACCACGCCCTTCAGCTTGCCGTCTTCGACAACGGGCAGGGTGTAGAGCTTTTCGTTGGCCATCATGGTGGCCACGTCTTCGATGGACGTGTCCGGATGGACGAAGGTCGGGGTCGGGGTCATGGCGTCGCCCACCTTGAGGGCCGCGATCTTGGTCATCTCGCGCTCCAGCTCATCGTGAGAGGAGAGGGGAAAGACCCCGTCCAACAGAGTGAAGAAGGAGGGCAGGGTGACTTTTTTCTGCTGGGCCACCAGGTCGGACTGGCAGAGCACGCCTACCACCTCGTCGCCATCCAGGACCGGGGCGCCGTTGATCTTCTTTTCCAGAAGGGTCTTGGCGGCGACGATGATGTCGGTGTCAGGGGAGAAGGTGATGCATTCGGTGGTCATGATGTCTTTGGCTGTCAGCATGTTTCAAGCTCCTTGGTGAAGGATGCCGCCGCGTGGGGCAGCATGTTGGCGATTTCGGACGCGAGGTTGCCGCGTGCGGGAAATTCGTGTTTGAGGGCGTGCCCCGCAAGGCCATGCCAGAAGACGCCGGCGCAGGCCGCGTGCAGAGGCGGAAGTCCCACGGCCAGCAGCGCGCCGATGACGCCGGACAGGACGTCGCCGGAGCCGCCTATGGAAAGGTTGGGTTCGGCAAAGGGCGAGACGCAGGTCATGGATTGGTCTGCGGCCAACGTTCCCGCCCCCTTGAGGACCAGGGTGGCGTCGCATTCGGCCAGGAAGCGGTCCGTCGCCCCGAGCCGGTCGGCTTGGACTTCCGGTGTGTCCACGCCGAGAAGGCGTGCCATCTCGCCTGGGTGGGGCGTGAGCACGGTCTTTTCATGCAACGCCTTGAGGTGCTCGGGAAAAGCGGCCAGGGCGAAGAGTGCGTCGGCGTCCACCACCATGGGAACATCGCACGACGCCATTAGCTCCAGGGCGAAGGCCGTTGCGCCCGGCTCCCGGCCCAGTCCGGGGCCGATGACCATCGCGTCGAAGCGGTGCAGTTCGGTCTTGACGGCATCGGCCATGTTTTCGGTCCAGGCGGAGCCCTGGCCCAGCGGCAGGGTCATGATGTCGGGGGAACCGCCTTTGACGGCGTCGGCCAGTCCGGCGGGGCAGGCAACCGTGACCAGTCCCGCGCCGCTGCGCAGGGCGGCCAGCGCGGCCAGGTGCGGCGCGCCGGTCAGGCCGAAGCTGCCGCCGACCACGAGGACGTGCCCGGCTCTGCCCTTGTGCATGTCCCGGGTGGGAGCGGGCAGGGTGTCCATGACGCGTCCCGTGATGAGATGATGTCTGACCGGATTGTCTTCCTGGACCTTTACGGGGATGCCGATGGGGCAGACGTGCAGCGCGCCGGTGAAGGGCGTGGCCTCGGGCATGACCAGTCCGAGTTTGGGCGACTGGAAGGTGGCTGTGGCGTCGGCCAGCACCGCCTCGGGCTGGGGACGGCCGGTGAGTCCGTTCAGCCCGGAGGGGATGTCCACGGAAAGGACGAAGGCGCGTTGCCCAAGGCGGTTGATGGCCCGCACCAAGTCCAGGAAATCCTGCCGAAGCGTTCCCTGGAAGCCGGTGCCCAGCAGACCGTCCACGATGATGTCGGGTTGGGGCAGGGCGTCGAGGCTGATCCCCGCGAGATGGATGAGGGGGATGCCCAGTTTTTGCGCCCAGCGGAGGTTGGTCCGGGTTTCGCCCCGGTATCCTTTCTTGGGGCGTGTGTGAAAGACCGTGACCTCTGCGCCGAGGTCGAGAAGGTGGCGGGCCAACGCTAAGGCGTCGCCGCCGTTGTTGCCGGCCCCGGCGAAGCAGTGGATTACGGCTCCGTCCACTGCGCCGTACTCCTCAAGCAGAACATTGACGGCCTCGCGGCTGGCGGATTCCATGAGGGTGATGCCGGGGATGCCGATGGTGTGGATGGTTTCCCTGTCCCACGCGGACATTTCGGCTGGGGTCGGAAGAGGCAGCAGCATGAGCTCTCCTGAACTGGGGTTTCTCTATCCTTCCAATATCACGACGGCGGCGGCAGTGTCACGGGAGTGGGTCAGCGAAACATGCGCCCCGGTCACGCCGAGTCGTTCGCACACGGCCAATCCCTTCCCAAGGAATCGAATCTCGGGTTTGCCGCTTTCGAGGTGGAGGATTTCCACACACTTGAAATGGACGCCTCCGGCGAACCCTGTGCCGAGCGCCTTGACCGCCGCCTCCTTGCCCGCGAACAGCGCCGCCAGCCTGGGCTCCGGGTTCTTCGCGGGGAGCTGGGCCAATTCACGCTCGGTCAGAATCTTGGCGGCGAACCGGCGGCCGTACCGCTCCCAGAGTTTCCGGATGCGGTCCAGCTCCGTCAGGTCGAGACCGGTTCCCTTTATCATCACCTGCCCGCTAGTCCGCGAAGGTCCTGACGAGTTCGGCCATGTCCCGGACGGCACGGTCCAGGCCCAAATAAATGGCTCTAGCCATGATTGAGTGGCCGATGGAGTATTCGCTGATGCCGGACACGTTCTTGAAGTTCAGGATGTTGCGGTAGTTCAGCCCGTGGCCGAGGTTGACCTTGAGTCCCACGCCCTTTGCCAGGGTGATGCTTTTGAGAATTTTGTCCAGCTCCACACGGCGTTGTCTGTATTCCTTGGCGTCGGCGTAGTGACCTGTGTGGATTTCAATGAACTCCGCGCCGGTTGCCACGGCGGCTTCGATCTGCTTGGGGTCGGCGTCGATGAACAGGCTGGCGCGGATGCCCTTTTCATGGATGGGAGCCAGAAAGTCCTTGAGTTCCGCTTCGCGGCCGATGCAGTTCAGCCCGCCTTCGGTGGTCAGTTCCTTTCTTTTTTCCGGCACAAGGCAGACCATTTCCGGCTCGATATCCAGAGCGATGCCCTGCATTTCTTCGGTGGCGGCCATTTCCAGGTGCAGCCGGGTGTTGCAGGTCTCCTTTATGAGTCTGACGTCCCGATCCTGAATGTGGCGGCGGTCTTCGCGCAGGTGGACGATGATGCCCGTTGCCCCGGCCTGTTCGGCCATGTAGGCGGCGGCCACGGGTTCGGGTTCGATGCCCATTCTGGCCTGGCGCAGGGTGGCCACATGATCGACGTTGACAACGAGTACCGGCATTGATGTATCCTCCAGGTGCGTAATTGCGTTATATCCTCCTTGAGTAAGATACCTGAGGCTGAATGGCAATAGCCGTGGCATTCTGGCGACATTTTGCATTCGTGTTGACGCGCTTGGGCATAAGCGGTATCCGCTTGGCCTGAAAATGAATGGAAACTTAATCCGGAGCAACTCCTTATGAACGTGTGCATTGTTGGCACCGGGTACGTGGGACTGGTTTCCGCGGCCTGCTTTGCCGAAATGGGAAACAATATTTTCTGCGTGGACGTCAATCCCAAGGTCGTTGAGACCCTGGAGAGCGGCAAGGTTCACATCTATGAGCCTGGTCTTGAGGACCTGGTCAGGCGCAACACCGAGCAGGGGCGTCTGCATTTCACCACCGACCTGGGCGAGGGCATGAAGGACGCCGAGGTGGTTTTCATCACTGTGGGCACCCCCTGCGGCGAAGACGGCTCCTGCGATCTGCGTTACGTGGACGCCGTGGCCGCCGAGATCGGCCAGAAGATGACCTCGCCGAAGATCGTGGTGGACAAGTCCACCGTGCCCGTCGGCACCGCCGACCGGGTGCGCGGCATCATTGCCGCCGAGCTTGAAAAACGCGGGGAATCCATCCGGTTCGATGTGGTCTCCAATCCCGAGTTCCTCAAGGAAGGCGATGCGGTCAACGATTTCATGAAGCCGGACCGGGTCATCGTCGGCACCGGCGATGAACATTCGGCAAAGACCATCAAGGCCTTGTATGCGCCTTTTGCCCGCAGCCGCGAAAAACTTATTGTCATGGGCGTCCGCTCGGCCGAGATGACCAAGTATGCGGCCAACTGCATGTTGGCTACAAAGATTTCTTTCATCAATGAAGTGGCGAACATCTGTGAAAGGGTGGGGGCGGACGTTTCCGAGGTCCGCGCGGGCATTGGTTCGGACTCCCGCATCGGTTATTCCTTCATTTACCCCGGCGTGGGCTACGGCGGTTCCTGCTTCCCCAAGGACGTCAAGGCGCTCATCGGCACTGCCGCCGAACACGGTTACGACGCCAAGCTCATCCGTTCCGTGGACGAAGTGAACAACGCCCAGAAGCGTGTCCTGGCCGAGAAGGTCAAGGCCTACTTCGAGCCGCAGGGCGGCGTGAAGGGACGTACCCTCGCCATCTGGGGCATCGCCTTCAAGGCGAACACCGACGATATCCGCGAGGCCTCGTCCATCGAGGTCATCAAGGATTTGACCGCGTCTGGCATGAAGGTCAAGGCTTTCGACCCCGTGGCCAATACCCGTGCCCGTGAGGAAATCGGCCACATCGAGAATCTTGAGATCCTGGACGATCAGTACGAGGTGTTGAAAGGCGCGGACGCGCTGGCCGTGGTCACGGACTGGAACCAGTTCCGCAACCCGGATTTCGAACTCATCAAGGAATCGCTGACCGCGCCGCTGATCTTCGACGGACGCAACTTGTACCTGCCCGAGCGCATGGGCAAGGCCGGGTTCGCCTATTTCTCCATCGGCCGCACGCCTGTGAAATAGGGCGCTTCAACAAGCTGACAAAAAAACTCCCCGTCTCGGAAGAGGCGGGGAGTTTTTTTGTCGGCTTTGCGGAAGAATCAGATGCAGCCCTTGAAGCAGGTCCGGTATTGTAGTTCCTGAAGGATAACCCGTTCGTACTCGGGGTTATACTCAAGGTCTGTTTGCTCTGCCTGGTCCAACATGCGGGCAAGCTGCTGGGTTTCTTCCCAGAAATCGAGGAGTTCGTCGTCAGCCAGGCTTTTTACCTGGGCTTCCAGTGTGTCGTGGTCACGAAAATTGGCGTACTGACCCATGCGATGTGGCCTGTCCTCTTTTCAAAAGGTGTGAAAAATCAAATATATAGAATCCAAGTGCGACTTACGTTAGCCCTTTATCCGTGGACCGTCAACCTCACTTTGACGCAGGGTGCGAAGAAAAAATACAACAAAGCATTTTTATTGGCGAAAAAAAGATGGATGCGGCGGCGGGGGAAGAGCGTGCGGCAATGGGTTCTTTCCAACGATTTCGAACGGCTGGATATTCTCGTTGACAAAAAAGGGTATGGTTGACAGATTCGAAACCTGTATTGAGGGGTACGCCGCCGAAAGCTTTTCGGGGCGTTTTTGAACGAAACCGGCCATTCAGGACGGGGAAGCCATGAGAACGGAAGTCGAAGGCATCATCGACGTCGATGAGGACGAGGTCGATCAGGAATTGACCCAACTGGTGACCTTCAGCATCGGTGACGAGGAGTTCGGGGTCAACATACTTCAGGTCCAGGAGATCATCCGGACCATGGAGATCACCAATGTTCCCCGGGCGCCGGAGTTTGTCGAGGGCGTCATCAATCTGCGCGGCAAGGTCATTCCCATCGTGGATATGCGTCGCCGCTTCGGGCTTAAGTCCAAGGAACACGACAAGTATACCCGGATCATCGTCATCGAGATCGAGATGATTATCGTCGGTTTCGTGGTGGATTCCGTGTCCGAGGTCCTGCGTATCCCGGCCAGCTCGGTGCAGCCGCCGCCGCCCGTGGTGGCAGGCATGGATTCCGATTACATCGACGGCGTCGGCAAGCTGGACGACCGCCTCCTCATCCTGCTCAATCTGGATTCGCTTCTCGACAACGAGGAAAAGGAAGCCTTGGGCACCGTCTAGGTCGGATAGATTGTTGATGACAAGCCGTCCCGCTCCCGCTAGGGGAAGAGGCGGCTTTTCTGTTTTGACGGCTTACGGCCGACAAACCTTTTTCGCAGCGAATTCATGCCAGCCATATATCCTAAGGACATAGCCGACTTCATGAAGGGGACCGGGGATTCGGTCCGCGTCTTCAAGAGCGGCCCGGGCTCTCAGGCCCTGCTCGCGGGCTCCCTGCTGGCGGCCGGAACCGACGTGGTTCTGGTTGTGCCCGGCGTGGCCGAGTTCCGTGAGATGCGGGCTCTTCTGACTCTGCTTTCAAGCGGCGGGCAACCCGGACCGGAACAGTCCGCCTGGGAGCGGGAGTGGGTCTTCCTGCCGCCATACCATTCTCGCAATCCGGAATCGCAGGGGTGGAGCGAGCGGTGGGCCGCCCTGTTCGGGTTGGTGTACCGGGACGGTCCGCGCGGCGTGCTTATGACCGCCGACAACCTGCTGCCGCATTGGCCCGACGAGATGGTCCTGCGGGAGAACTGGGTCACCCTTGCCAAGGGTGAGGAGATGTCCCCGGATATTCTTCTGGAGCAACTGGTCTCATGGGGCTATGTGCGCCGCAAGTTGGTGTCCGATCCCGGCGATATGGCCATGCGCGGCGATATCCTGGATATCCACGCGCCCGGCTATGAGCTGCCTGTCCGGCTGGAATTTTTTGGCGACGTACTTGAGGAAATCCGGCTGTTCGACCCGGCCAGTCAGCGTTCCCGGTCTGATCTCGACGAGGCCGTGCTTCTGCCCGTGGCGCCGTGCATCACCACCGGGGACAGGACCTTCCGCGCCCGCGACAAGTGGGAAAAACTGCGGAAGACCGGCGAAATATCCGCGGCCCAGGAGCAGGCGTTGTCCGAGCGGCTGGACCGGGACGACGGGTTTATCTGGCCGGGCCTGTATTACGATTCGCCGGTGGGGCTTGAAGCCTTTTTGCCCAAGGACGCGGTCTGGCTGCTTTCGTCGGGTGGTACCCTGCGGGCGCGGCTTGAGGACCGCGAGCAGGCGTGGCGCGATTTTCTGAAGGACGAGGAGCGGGACAAGGGCATAAGCCTGCCCCGGCGGTTCGTCGTTCGTTCCCATGACGTGAGCCGCAAGGCGTGGAGTTCCGCCCGCCAGATGGTCTTCGAAGAATTGACTATCGGCAGGGAGAAGAACGGCATTGAACTGCCCGAGACGCCTTACAGCGATTTCTCGGACATGTTTTGGCGTCCCGAAGCCTCCCGGCGGCCATGGGCAGCCCTTATGGGCGGCCTCAAGGAGTGGCAGGCCGCAGGCGAAACGACCATTCTGAGTTTCCGTACCCAACGGTCCAGAACCAAATTCCTGAACCTAGCCGAGCAGGAGAATCTGTCCATCGGTCTGGAATACGCGCCGGACCGGCAGGGGCTCTTCGCCCTGGTCTCCCCCTTGCGTAAGGGCATGGAGATCGGCTGGAACCGGACTCGCATCCTGGGCGAGGAGGTCCTTCAGCCCCAGGCAGCCAGGGTGCATGTCGGGCGGGACAAGGCGTTCAAGGGATTGGAGCGGTACGACGACCTGTCCGAGGGCGACCTGCTCGTTCACCGGGATTACGGACTGTCCCAGTTCGGCGGATTGCATCACATGGCCCTTGGCGAAGGGGCCAACGACTACCTGCTTCTGTATTTTTCCGGCGAGGACAAGCTGTATCTTCCCGTGGACCGGCTCAATCTGGTCCAGCGGTTCAAGGGGCCGGAAGGGGCCAAGCAGCCTTCCCTCGATAAGCTCGGCGGCAGCCGGTGGGCGAAGACCACCGCCAAGGTCCGCAAGGCCATCGAGAAGATCGCTCACGAACTCGTGGAGATGTACGCTTTTCGTCGGGTGGCCAAGGGGTTCGGCTACGGCCCTCTGGACGAGATGTACGCCGAGTTCGAGGCCACCTTCGGTTTCGAGGAAACTCCGGACCAGGAAAAGGCCGTTAACGACGTTTTCCGGGACATGGAGAAATCCGAGCCCATGGATCGGCTGGTTTGCGGCGACGTGGGCTTCGGCAAAACCGAGGTGGCCCTGCGCGCCGCGTTCCGCGCGGCCCAGGAAGGTCGTCAGACCGCGTTGCTGTGCCCGACTACGGTTCTGGCCGAGCAGCATTATCAGACCTTCACCAAGCGCATGGAGGGATTCCCCGTGCGAGTGGGGCTGCTCAGCCGGTTCGTTACCGCCAAGCGGCAGAAGACCGTGCTCGAAGCGGCGGCCAGGGGCGAGATAGACATTCTTATCGGCACGCACCGCATTTTGTCCAAGGATGTCGAACTGCCCAACCTTGGATTGCTCGTCCTGGACGAGGAGCAGCGGTTCGGGGTCAAGCACAAGGAAAAACTCAAGCATTTCAGACAGAACATTGACGTCCTGACGTTGACCGCCACGCCTATCCCGAGGACTTTGCAATTGTCGCTCTCCGGCATTCGCGGGTTGTCCGTCATTGAGACTCCGCCCGTCGACCGCAAGCCCGTTGAGACGGGCATAATGGAGCGCGACGAGCTGGAGCTCAAGGCGGTGCTGCGCCGGGAGCTGGATCGGGGCGGCCAGGTGTACTGGGTGTACAATCGGGTCAACGGCCTGGAGCGGGTGGCCGAGTTCGTTCGCGGCCTTGTCCCGGACGCCAAGGTGGGTATGGCCCACGGCCGGATGAGCGAGAAGGCGCTGGAAGAAGCCATGCGCGACTTCTGGCACGGCGATCTGGACGTGCTCGTCTGTACCGCCATCGTCGAGTCCGGGCTGGACTTTCCCAACGCCAATACCCTGATCGTGGACCAGGCCCAGCTTTTTGGCCTGGGGCAGCTCTATCAGCTTCGGGGCAGGGTGGGGAGAAGCGAGCGGCAGGCCTATGCCTATTTCGTGGTTCCTTCCATAAAGGATATTTCCGAAATCGTGCGCAAACGCTTGCGCATCATTCTGGACATGGATTATCTGGGGGCAGGATTCAAGGTGGCCATGGAGGACTTGCGCCTTCGAGGCGCAGGCAATATCCTGGGCGAGGCCCAGTCCGGGCAGATCGCCAAGATCGGTCTTGATCTCTTTCTCGAAATGCTTGAGGAAGAGGTCGCCCGTGTGCGCGGCGAGGAACACGCCCGGGCTTCGGAACCGGAGCTCAATTTCGTATTCGAGGCGCATATTCCCGGCGGATACATCCCGGATTCGCGGGAGCGGCTTCGCTATTACAGGGGCCTTTCCTCGGCCGCTTCGGATATGGAACTGCGTGAATACGAAGCCGAGATTCGCGATCGCTTCGGGCCGTTGCCCGAAGAACTGGACGCTTTCTTCGGCGTGCTGCGGCTCAAGCGGACTTTGTCCCGGTTGCAGGCCGCGAGGGCGGAGCTGTATCCGGGCCGGGCGGTCATTACCTGGAAGGACAATGCCATTGCGGTCAGTCCCGAGAAGCTTATCCGTTGGGTAGGTGAGCGGGGGGAGACTGCCAGGCTCATTCCTCCGGCCAAGCTGGAAATCCGATATGAAGACGCGCCTTCCATGCGGGAGGCGCTGGAAACCGCCGCAGCGGATCTGGAAGGCATCCTTGATGTCAAAACCGTGCCGCCGAATGGCGGATAACGAGTGAAAATGAGACGTTATACAGCAGTCATTCTGTTTCTCTTCGCGGCCCTGCTGGCCGGTTGCGCGGGCGACGCGGACGATATGGGCATTGTGGCACGCGTCAACGGCGCGCCCATTTACCTGAGTCAGCTTGAATTCCAGCACGATCAGTTCCAGGAGGACAACGTCGGGGCCTATGTGCCCAGCGTGGAAAAGCTGCGCAATGAATACGGCGAAATCCTGTCCGATCTTATCGTTCAGGAACTGGTGGTCCAGGAACTGTCCGGCCGCGATCTGTCCGTGACCGACGAGGAACTGCAAAAGGCCGAGGAGACGGTGCGCGCCGATTACCCGGAGGGCGCCTTCGAGCAGGTCCTTGTCGAGGAGTATATCGACCTCAAGTCCTGGCGGCAGCAGTTGCGCTATTATCTCGCGCAGAAAAAGTTCTTTCAGCAGGTCCTTCGGCCTCAGATCAAGATCGATTACAAGGAAGCCGAGAAATACTACCGAGACCATATCTCCGATTTTTACCTGCCCGAAAGCCTGCGTATCCTGGTGGTGCGCGGCCCGAGCCGGGAGCTGGTGGTCAAGGCCGTGGAGAAATATCTCAAGGATCACGATCAGATGAATCTGGCCACCTCCTTTGGCGAGGTCGAGACCAGGGAGGTCATGGTCCGCGAGGGGCGGTTGTCCGCTCCGTGGCGCAACGCCCTCGCAGGACTCAAGGCGGGGCAGGCGAGCGACGTGCTCACCGACCGTTTCGGTTTCGAGGCCCTGGTGCTGCTGGAACGTAGCGATGCCAAGGTGCTGCCCCCGGCTCAGGCTTATCCCCTGGTGGAAGAGGCTCTGCTTGAGAAGAAGCTGGAGAACGCCTTCGAGGAATGGCTTTCCGGCGTTCTTGCCAAGGCGGACATCGAGGTCAGCGGGCATCTTCTCGAATCCGCCGCGCAGCCTGAGAGCGAGGGGAGCGAAGGCCAGGATTCCGCTATCGTGGAACCGGAAGCCACTGTGGATCGGGATTTCGGGCAGACCATGCCGCAGGATGGCATGACCGATCAGGAACCGGCCGATGAAGCCATCCCCATGGATCAGGTCGGCACGGATACGGGCATCTGAGCCCGTTCATTGCATAGTCCGCACAAAGCGACTAGGATTCGACAACAATCCGCGGGAGACGGACGATTCTCCCCGCGATTCAAGGAGTGAATGCGTGGAAAAAGTCTTTTCCTTGTTCTTGGGAGCGATGCTCTTGGCGTGTCCTTTGACGGCCTGGGCCAAGGATGTGGTCGTGGACCGCATCCTGGTGAAGATCAACGACTCTATCGTGACCCAATATGATTTGGATCAGGAGTTGAAGCCTCTTTACAAGCAGATCAAGGACCGCCAGCTTTCCCCTCGGGAGCAGGCCCAGGTGCAGGAAATGAAGAGAAAGGCTCTGGACGGCCTCGTCAACGACGTTCTCATCCAGCAGGAGGTGAACAAGTTTTCCATCCAGGTATCCGACGAAATCCTCGACAAGGAGATCGAGCGGGTGCGGGATGAGCGCGGCCTTACTTTGGAGGAGTTTCAGGAAGTGGTGGCCCAGGATGGACTGTCCATGGAGGAATTCCGGGCGCGCCTGAAGAAGCTGCTCGAAAAGCAGGAACTCATCGGCCACATGGTCACCAGCAAGGTCGTTGTCACGGATTCGGAAATCCAGGAAGCCTATGATGACCGGAAGGACGACTATTCCATGGGCAGGATGGTCGAGTTGGCCATCATCCTTTTGCCGTCCGATGTGGCCGCCGCGGAAGTGAAGGAGCGGATCTCCAATGGCGAGATGACGTTTCCCGAGGCTGTGTCCAAGTACAGCGTCGGCCCCGGCAAGGACTCCGGCGGTTCCATTGGAGATTTGAGCTGGGACGACCTTGCGGATGAATGGAAGGATTCCTTGCAGGGCGTGGTCCAGGGCGGCGTGAGCACGCCGTTGACTATTCAGGGACATGAGGCCCTGCTTTCCCCGGTCAAGATAGCCGAGGATCGCATGGTCCCGCTTGAGGATGTCCGTAACGATCTTTTCAAGGAATTGATGCAGAAGAAACGGGAAACCTTGTTTACGGATTATTTCGAGAAACTGAAGAACAGCTCGGTCATCATTTACATGGATGATTCGTTTAAGCCCGATAATGGAGTAACCCAATGACATTTCAGGAACTAGGCGAAACGTTGCAGCGCGAACGCGAGGCAAGGGGGCTGACCGTCAAGGCTGTCATGGACGCCACCAAGATCAGCCGCGTCGTCATCCTTGCCCTGGAAAGCGGCGACCGATCGGCTCTGCCGCACCCTGTGTACATCAAGGGATTCATCAAGAGCTACGCAAGGCTGCTGGAGCTCGACCCGGACGAACTGTGCATGGTCGTGGACCGCGAATATCAGTTGGAGCAACCCTCTGCCGGGGACATCTCCTATGATGTCGAACCCAATGCGGAAAAGGCGTTTCAGGACAACGACGCGCCCGTTGGACGCCGCAGACGGTCCATATGGCCTACCATTCTGATCCTGTTGTCCCTGGCCGGGGCGGCGGGAATCTTGATGTTCAACTTGAATAAAAATGAAACGCCCGATGTCCCCGCGCCCGCCACGGCCCCCGCAGGGGAAGCCGTTCAGCCTGTCGCGCCCGAAGGGATTGCACCTGACGCGGTTGCGCCCGGAATCGCTCCTTCGGAGGAGCAGGGCGCGCCTGCTGTCGAGCCCGAGCCCGGGCAGGATGGCACAGGCGAGGCGGAGCAGAGCCCGGCGGTCGAGTCCGCCGCGGCTCCTGCCGAATCCGCTCCGGTTCCAGCCGGGGCGGAGTCCGTTTCGGACGCGTCTTCTCAAGGCGTTACGTCCACAGCCTCGGCCGCAGCCGAGGTTCCGGACGAGGATGCCGCCATTACCCAGGAAAGCGCGCCCGCCGAGCCTCGGTATGAGCACGTTCTGATTATTCGGGCCACCACCGACAAGGGGTGCTGGATCGGCGTGTGGCGCGGCGATGAAGGCAGAATGAATCGTGATTTCGTCCTGCGCAAGGGCGAGCCCCTGCGGTTGATGTTCAACAGCCCGCGCCGTATCCGCATCGGCAACGTTGCCGGTGTGACCGTGACCTACAACGGTCAGCCTTATTCCCTGGACGCCTCCAAGGGAAACATTCAGACCATCACTTTCGGCATGTAGCGGGGCCGTTTGGCCTATCGCGCGGATTGACGGCATGAGCGCCACCGAGAAAGCCCTTGTACTCAAGACCGGGCGTTTCCGGGAGGCCGACGTCTGGGTCCGGATGCTGACCCCGTCACGCGGGGTGTTCAACGGATTCGCCTTCGGCGGCAGCCGAAGCCGCCGCCGCTTCGTCGGCTGCCTCGATCCTCTGAGCCACGTCCTCTTCACCTTCGGAACCAACAAGACCGGCACGTATACGGTCCTCGAAGAGGGAACCCTGCTGCACAATTTTCCCGGGGTCCGCCGCGATCCCGTGCGGACCGGCCTTGCCGTCAACTGCGTGAAATTCGTGGAAGCGGTGGAGATAGACCCGTCCGACGCCAAACCGGCCTATGAACTCCTTCTGGAGACCCTGCACATGCTTGAGGCGGGCGGCGGCAGCAGCGACTTCACGCCGTGGCTGTTCCGGGCCAAATTGGCCTTCGACATGGGGTTCACTCCCGACTTTCTTGCTTGCGGTGTTTGCGGCCGGCCCCTGTCCTGCGAGTGCGGTCATCGGTTCGGCGTGGAGCGGGGTCAAGTGGCCTGCCGGACTTGTCTTTCGGACGGGAAACCGTTAGAGGGACTTGCTCGGCCGATTTCCGCAGGCGTTTTGCGCGCTCTGGATTGGATTCAGCATAGCAGGCCGTCGGACTGGGCCACGGTGACCATGGACAATGAAGTCCGTCGCCAGGCCAGTCAATTGATCGAACTTTTCGTCGCTTACCACCTGGGCCTGTCCTGGGAGGGCGGCATGTATAAAAAGGTATGAGTTGGAGCAAACGATGAATTTTCAGGATGTAATACTGAAATTGCAGGCGTTCTGGGCGGGTTACGGGTGTGCCGTGGTCCAGCCTATGGACATCGAATGCGGTGCCGGGACGTTCAATCCCTCCACCTTTTTCCGGGTCATCGGCCCCGAGCCGTGGAAGACTGCCTATGTGGAGCCTTCCCGCCGTCCCACGGATGGCCGTTACGGCGAGAACCCCAATCGGCTGCAGCACTACTACCAGTTTCAGGTCATTCTGAAACCGTCTCCCGACAACGTCCAGGAGCTCTACCTGGAGTCCCTCGCCGCGCTCGGTATCGATGCGGCCGCCCACGACATCCGTTTCGTGGAGGACGATTGGGAGTCGCCCACACTGGGTGCCTGGGGGCTTGGCTGGGAAGTCTGGCTCAACGGCATGGAGGTCACTCAGTTCACTTACTTCCAGCAGGTGGGCGGTATCGATCTCAAGCCTGTGTCCGTGGAGCTGACCTACGGGCTTGAACGCATTTCCATGTACCTTCAGGAGAAGGAGTCGGTCTACGACCTCAAGTGGAACGACGAGATCACCTACGGCAACGTCTTCCACCAGAACGAGGTGGAAATGTCCAAGTACAACTTCGAGCTGTCCAACGCGGATATGCTCTTCGACCTCTTCAACAAGTTCGAGGGCGAATGCCTGAAGCTGTGCGAGGCCGGGCTCCCTTGGCCCGCCTACGACTACTGCCTGAAGTGCTCCCATTCCTTCAACCTGCTGGACGCCCGCGGGGCCATCTCCATCACCGAGCGTGCCACCTACATCGGCCGCGTGCGCAACCTGGCTTCGAAGATCGCCAGGCTCTACGCCGACCAGCGGGAAGAGATGGGCTACCCCATGCTCAAGAAGTAAGCGACGCCGTCGTCACGAAATAGATTACACAAGAGAAGTACAATGGCCGAATTCATTCTGGAAATCGGAACCGAGGAAATGCCCGCCCGCTTCGTCCCCAAGTTGGCGGCCGAGCTGGAGGAGGCCTTCGCCAAGGCCCTGACCGAGTCCATGGTCGAGAACGATGGCGTCAGATGCTATGCGACTCCGCGCCGCATCGTCGCTCATGTGCCCTCCCTGGCCTTGACCCAGTTGCAGGAGGAGGAAACCGTCACCGGGCCTCCGGTGCGCATCGCCTATGACGACGGCGGCAACCTGACCAAGGCGGGGCAGGGCTTCGCCAAGACCCAGGGCGTGTCCGAGGACGCGCTGTTCAAGATGGAAACGGGCAAGGGAGAGTACCTGGCGGTCAAGAAGACCGTGGGCGGCGGGAAGACTGCCGATATCCTGCCCGGGGTTTGCATCAAGAGCATCGAGTCCCTGTCTTTTCCCAAGAAGATGCACTGGGGCGCGTATGATTTCACGTTCGGCCGTCCCCTGCGGTGGCTGCTGGCGCTACTCGACTCCGACGTGATTGATTTCGCCGTGGAGAATCTGACCTCGGGCCGCGAGACGCGCGGACACCGGGTCATGGGTCCCGGTCCGTTTTCCGTGGACTCCGCGTCCGATTATTTTTCCATTGTCCGCGACCTGTGCAAGGTGGTCATCGATCCGGTCGAGCGCCGGGAGACCATCGTGGCCGAGGGCAACCGGCTGGCCGAAGCCCTCGGTGGCAAGATCGTCTGGAATGACGGCTTGCTGGACGAGGTGGCCAACTTGGTGGAATACCCCAAGCCGCTCATCGGCGATATCGATCCGCTTTACCTGGAGCTGCCGCGCGAGGTCCTGCTGACTTCCATGCAGTCGCATCAGAAGAGCTTCGGCGTCGAAGGGCCGGACGGCAAGCTGATGCCCCATTTTCTGACCACCCTGAATCTGGAGCCCCTGGATGTGGCCTTGGTTAAGAAGGGGTGGGAACGGGTCCTCAAGGCTCGTCTCGAAGACGCCCGCTTCTTCTGGGAGGCGGACTGCAAGGTCGAGTTCGACACTTGGCTCGCCAAGCTGGAGAACGTCGTCTTCCTCGGTCCGCTCGGTTCCGTGGGCGACAAGTCCCGGCGTATCGAGATTCTGTGCCGCAAGCTGGCTGAGGCCCTGGACGAGTCCCAGTCCATACTGCCCGCCGAGATAGGCAAGTATGCCCAGGCGGGGCGGCTGGCCAAGGCGGACCTTGTGTCCGAGATGGTCAACGAGTTCGACAGCCTGCAGGGCAAGATGGGTGGTATCTACGCCGAACGCGCGGGCCTCGGAGAGATCATTTCCAAGGGCATCTACGAACAATATCTGCCTGCCGGTCCCGATACCCCGGTTCCGTCCAGTTTGTCCGGCGCACTGGTTTCCATGGCCGACAAGGCCGATACCCTGGCCGGTTGTTTCGGCCTGGGCAAGGTCCCCACCGGAGCCAACGATCCGTACGCTCTTCGCCGCTGTGCGCTGGGTATCGCCCGGATTATCATGGAGCACGGCCTCGACGTGAACCTGGAGATTTTCCTCAAGTCCGCTCAGGAGGCGTACTCCGACGTGAAGTGGAAGGTGGAGCAGGGGGAGGCACTGACCAAGCTGATGGATTTCTTCGGCCAGCGTCTGCGTGCCTTGTTTACCGGACATGGATTCGAGACCCGCGTTGCCGACGCCGCCCTGGGTGCCGGATTCACGGATATCCGCACCCTCAAGGCCCGACTTGAAGCTCTTGCCGAGTTCAGCCGGTCCACTGACTTCGAACGGTCCGTCCTGACCTTTAAGCGCGCCGCCAACATCATCCGCAAGCAGGGTGACGAGGCGGGACAGGTCCTGACCGGCTGCTACGATCCGGATTTGTTCGAGGACGAGCATGAGAAGGCCTTCGGCAGCAAGCTCGATGAAGTGGCTCCGCGGTTCGACGATCTTTGGGAAAGCGACGACTTCGAGGGATTGTTCGGCCTGCTCGGCGAGCTGCGCCCGATCGTGGACGGCTTTTTCGACAACGTCATGGTTATGTGCGATGCCGCAGACGTCCGCCTGAACAGGCTGAATCTGCTCAAGGCATTGGTGGACCGTCTGGCGCGGCTGGCCGACTTCAATGCGCTCCAGGTTTAAACTGGAACGAGAAAAGGCTTGACATCGCGCCTGGAGTCCATATAAAAGACCCTCCCTTCGGGAAGAATTGCAAAACATACGCTTTTTAATGCGATAATAAATCGATCAGGAGAAATTACCTTGGCCAATCACAAATCTGCCCTGAAAAGGCATCGTCAGAGCTTGAAGCGTCGCGCCCGCAACCGTATTTCCAAGACCCGCATCAAGAACACCGTCAAGGCTGTTCGTCTTGCCATCGAGGAGAAGGATTCCGCTAAGGCCCTTGAGGCCCTGAAGGAAGCCAGCTCCATCCTGGACCGCGCCGCTCGCAAGAACGTGATTCACTCGCGTCAGGCTCAGCGCCGCATCTCCCGGCTGCAGGCTGCGGTCAACCAGATCGCGGAATAGTTTATTACGCACTGCCTTCTTTTGCCCGCCGCACTTCTTGTGCGGCGGGCTTTTTGCGTTGTGCGGGGCATGGACATTGTCTAAACGGCATTGTGTCTTGATGAACATAGTCGATGATGCTAGTGTGGATCACATTTTACTACACTAAGGAGTTGATTATGAAGAGATTGTTGCTGACAGCCCTGATGTTTCTGCTCCTCCTGGGAACGGCTCATGCCGGTGACGCTCCGTGCAAGCAGACGTATGGCGACGGCGGGACCGTTTACAAGCTCGCTACCGGCTCCCCGGGCGAATTGGGGCTGCTCGAAGCCCTTGCCGATGCCTTCAACGCCAAACATGGGACGACCATGTGTTGGGTCAAGGCCGGGTCCGGTAAATCCCTGAGCTTGCTCAAGGCCGGGGATGTGGATGCCTGCATGGTCCATGCACCCGCCGCCGAGAAGCAGGCCGTAGCGGACGGATGGGCCGTCGACCGTACCCTGATCGGCTCCAATGAATTTTATATTGTCGGTCCCCTGAACGATCCGGCGGGTATCGCCGGAGCCAAGGACGCGGCCGACGCCTATGCTCGCATCGCCAAGGCCGGGGCATTGTTCCTGTCCCGGGGCGACAACTCCGGAACCCACAAGAAGGAATTGGCTATCTGGAAGAAGGCGGGTATTCAGCCCGAGGGCAAGTGGTACGTAGTCACCAAGGATTTCATGATGGCGACCTTGAAACGGGCCGATGCCGAGGGCGGCTATTTCATGACCGACAGTTCCACCTGGATCATGGGCAAAAAGGATTTGAGCCGCACCAAGATCCTGTTCCGGGGCGACCCCATGCTCATCAATACCTATCACGCCCTGGCGTCGCCCGCGGGCGCGCCCAATCACGATCTGGCCGTGGAATTCATCAAGTTCCTGGCCTCGCCCGAAGGGCAGGGCATTGTCGCCGACTACGGGCGCAAGGAATACGGGGAAGGCATGTACAACGACGCGGAGTACGCGAAGCAGTACGATCACTAGGAACGCCGTCCGTGAAAACAAAAGGGAGTCTGTTTTCGGCTCCCTTTTTTTTCTTCTAACGGCCTTCGTCGGCCAGCTCGCGCAGTCGTTCCCTGTCGAGGATGGTGATTTCCCGTCCCTTGATTTCTATCAGCCCCTCGTCGGTGAACCGCTTGAAGATGCGGGACAGTGTTTCCTGGATGGTCCCGAGATACAGGGCGATCTGTCCCTTTGGCAGGTCGAGGCGGAACGTATCGGAGTCCGTGGACGAGCGCAGGAGCAGGAGATGGGCGGCCACCCGGGCCGGGGTTTCCTTGAGGCTCAGGTCATCGATCTTGTTGACCAATATGCGCAACCTCTGGGAGAGCATGGCCATCATCCGCATGGCCAGGTCCGGATCGTCGCGCAGGATGTTCCGGAATGCGTTTCTCGGGAAGAAGAGGGCCTCGCACGGTTCCACGGCCTCGCACTGGGCCGGGAAGGTCGCGCCTTCGAAGACCGGGACTTCTCCGACGGCCTCGCCTGCACCGAATACGTGTAGAATCTGCTCCTTGCCCGCCGGGGAGGTGCGGAACACTTTGACCCGTCCGTTCACGAGCGAATAGAATCCGTCGGCCGGGACATCGGCTGGAAACAAGGTCTCGCCTTTTTCGTATCGCCTGGTCACGGCGATTTCGGCCAATTTTGCCAGTTGCTCCTCGGGTAATCCCTGGAAGAAGGCTACTTCTCTCACGGCCGCCAGTTTATCCATATTATCATTTTCTCCGTTTTTTCATGTGGGACTGATAATTTGACCTAAGTCATGGCTGACGTCAAAAAGATTGTCCATGGTAGGGCCATGGAGAGCGTACCCGTGAACAGATACCGACTGATTCTGCCTGTCCTGGCCTTGTCGCTGCTTGCAGCTCATTGGCTTCGCCTGGGCAATTTTGGCTTGGCCGCGTCCTTGGCGGGGCTTGCCGGGTTGCTGTTTACCCGGCAGGCGTGGTTGCGCCCGGTCGTCGTGGCCGCGCTTCTCTGGGGCGGGTATGTGTGGGCCGAGGCCGTGGTGGACATTGTCTCCATTCGATTGGTTCTGGACCAGCCGTGGTTGCGTCTGGCCGGGATCATGAGCGGGGTCATTCTCCTGGATGGGCTGGCCATGGCGTCCCTGCTCGGAGAGCGGAGCGAAGGCTGGTTCGACCGTGACCGTGAATGGGCCTGGCCGCGCGCGGCCATGTTTTCGCTTACGGTTGCCTGTCTGGCCTTTGCCCGCAACAAGGTAGGGTTCCCCATACTGCTGGCTGACCGCTATCTGCCGGGTTGGGGGTGGAGTGAGATATTCCTGCTCGGTTTCTACGCCCAGTGGGTAGGCTCGCATATGAGGACCCCGTTGGGCCACCGACGCTTCCGGCCGCGCATCTGGGGTTTGTTTTCGGCATTGTTCTTCCTGCAACTGGCTCTGGGGCTTTTGGGCATGGATCGTATGCTCATGACCGGGACTCTGCATCTTCCGGTCCCGGCCATGATCGCCGCCGGTCCGGTCTTTCGCGGCGGCGGGTTTTTCATGCTTGTCCTGTTCGGCGTCACGCTGGTCCTGGTCGGCCCGGCCTGGTGCAGCCATCTTTGCTATATCGGGGCATGGGATGACGCCTTGAGCCGCTTGAAGGCTCGGCCCGTAGCCGTCAGGGCATCGCGCAGGCTGAGCCTGTGGGGCCGTGGAACGACTCTGCTCCTGACCGTGGGGGCGGCCTGGGGACTGCGCGCTCTCGGGTTGCCCGGGGTGAGTGCGGTCCTCTTCGGGGCCGCCTTCGGCCTCGTCGGCGTGGGAGTCATGCTTTATTTTTCCCGTAAGCGGGGGATGATGGTCCACTGTGCCGAATTTTGTCCCATCGGACTCGTGGGCAATATTTTGGGCCGCGTCTCGCCGTGGCGCATTCGCATCGGCGCGGATTGCATCCAGTGCGGGGCGTGCGTCCCCCGGTGCCGATACGGCGCTCTCGACGGCGAGAGGCTGGCCTTGGGACGGCCCACTCTTTCCTGCACCCTGTGCGGCGACTGCGTGTCCGCCTGCTCCGACAACCGGATAGGCTACGCTTTTCCCGGTCTTTCCAAAAGGACCGCCAGGACCGCGTTTATTGTCCTGGCCGTCAGTCTCCATGCCGTCTTTCTCGGTGTGGCCAGAATTTGAACATATCGAAAAAACGAGAGGATAGAAAAATGATTCATCAGCGCAAGATGATTACCATCAATGAGGAACTGTGCAACGGCTGCGGACAGTGCGTCCCGGCCTGCGCAGAGGGCGCGTTGGCCATCGTCGACGGCAAGGCAAAGCTGGTCAAGGAGATCTACTGCGACGGTCTGGGCGCATGTCTGGGCGATTGTCCCACCGGCGCGCTCAAGGTGGAGGTCCGCGAAGCCGCCGACTTCGATCCCTCGGCCGTGGCCGAGCACCTTCGCGCCCAGGGCCGCGAGGTCCCGGACCACATGCCCGATCCCGAGAGCCTGCGTCTTGCGTCTTCCGCGCCGAAGACGGGCGGATGCCCTGGCGCGTCGCTTCAGAGCTTGACCCCGTGCGGCAGGGCCAACGTTCCGTCGGCTCAGGGCGCGGGCTCGGCTCTGTCCCATTGGCCCGTGCAGCTTCGGCTCGTGCCGCACAACGCGCCGTTTCTGAAGAACGCCGATCTGCTCCTGACCGCCGACTGCGTGCCGGTGGCCATGCCTTCCTACCACAGTGAGTTCGTCTCGGGCCGGGTGGTTCTCATGGGGTGCCCCAAGTTCGACAACCAGATGGAATACGTGGATAAGCTGGCAGGAATAATAAGGGAAAACGACCTCAATTCCATCACCGTCATGGAGATGGAGGTGCCGTGCTGTTCGTCCATGAGCGCGATTTTGAGCGAAGCCGTCAGGCGGGCGGGTAAGACCGTGTCGGCTAGGCGCGTGATTGTGCGCCGCATTGGCGATGTACTGGAAACCGTGGCGTTGCATTTCGATTAACGATAAGGAGAACCGTCATGAAGAAGATAGAGCTGTTTGACATTCATGGCTTCAAGGACCTGACCTTTTCCAACTACTTGGCCCATGAGTCCGAGTTCGTGAAGGTCATCAATTTCAACTTCAGAGCCGGGCAGACGCTGCCCGTTCATTCTCACGATCTTGAAGGGGAGTTGACCCTGACCATTCTCGAAGGGGAAGGCGAGTTTCTGGGCGCGGACGGCGCATCCATGCCCGCCCGGCCCGGCGATGTGCTCGTTTCGCAGATTGCCGAACCCCACGGGGTCCGCGCCACCACCGACATGCGTGTGCTGGTGCATATCGCGCCGCCCATCTGATGCGATCTTCAGAACGCGGGGAGGAGGAATCGGCCGTGAATATTGAGGAATACTTGGAACAATTGCCCGAAGGGGCGGTGCGGCAACGCAAGGACGGCACCTACACGGTCGTCCCGCGTATCCGTATGGGACGGATTGACGCCGAGCTTCTGGACGCTGTCAACCGCGCTGTGCGGCAATTCGGTTTGGGCGGGGTTCGGCTGGCCGCGAACCAGCGGTTGATGATCGACGGCGTGCCCGAATCCGTCCTGAAAGGGGTGGTCGAGGCCGTCGGGGCAGTGGGCGATCCATGCGCTTGTCCGGTCCAGGCCTGCCCCGGAGCGGCCGGGTGCAGGCGCGGCTTGCAGGACTCCACGGCCATGGCGGATCGACTGGAGAAGGTGCTGGCCGCTTTCGAGTTCCCCGCCAAGCTCAAGGCGAGCGTGTCCGGATGCCCCATGTGCTGCGCTGAACCCATGGTCCGCGACGTGGGCCTTTTCGGCGGCAAGCGGGGCTGGACGGTGGCTTTCGGCGGTAACAGCGGGCGGCGTGTGCGGCAGGGTGATGTCCTGGCCGAGAACGTTTCCAAAGAGGAAGCGTTCGCGGTTATTGGCAAGGTTCTGGCCTTTTACGTGGAAAATGCAAAGAAAAAGGAGCGGACCGCCCGGTTCATGGAGCGGGTCGGCATCGACGCCGCAAGAGCGGCGATCCTTTGATTCAATCCTTGAAAAATGGCGGCGGAACGCGGTTTTTCGCGGCCGTGCGCTGTTTCTTAACGGTCGGATATTATTGATTCGGACCGCTTGCCGCAATGTTGCGCTGGCGTGAAAACACGGGTAAACATAAGTTGTTTTCACTCAATTAAGGAGCATCATTTGCGGGTCATCATCATCGGTGCCGGCGAGGTCGGCTATCACCTCGCGCAGCGGCTGGCCGTGGAGAACAAGGAAGTCGTGGTCGTGGACACCAGCGACGAGGCTCTGCGCAAGGTCGCCGAGAGTTCGGACGTCCAGACTATCAAGGGCTCGGGTTCCAGCCCCAGGATTCTGGCTGAGGCGGGTGTCGCCGAGGCCGACATCTTTTTGGCCGTGACCGACTCGGACGAGATTAACATCATCAGTTGCTACTACGCGAGTATGCTCAGTCAGGGCGTGACCAAGCTCGCCCGCATCCGCAGTGAGATGTATACGGATTACGGCCACCTGCTCACGGAACGGGGAGCCAACATCACCAAGATCATCAACCCCGACGAAGAGGTGGTGAACTCGGTGCTTCGGCTCATGAGTGTGCCGGGGGCGGTGGAGATCAACGAATTTGCGGGCGGCAAGATCCGTCTCATCGGCATCAATCTGCCTGACCACAGCCCGATCATGGGCAGCCAGCTCATTCATCTGCGCGACAAGATCGGCGACGATCTGCGATTGGTCATAGCGGCCATAGTCCGCAACGACCAGCTCATCATCCCCGGCGGACTCGATGTGCTCAAGCCCGGCGATCTGGTCTATTTCGTCTGCGACATCCGCGACCAGGATGAAATCATGGCCCGGCTGGGTGTGGCCGACGACCCGGTTCGCAAGGTCCTGATTATCGGCGGCGGCAACATCGGCTTCCGTCTGGCCAAGGCGTTGGACAACAAGTACTACCACACCCGGCTGCTGGAAAATCAGCAGAAGCGGTGCGAATATCTCTCCGAGCATCTGGATCGGCCCATCGTGCTCATGGGCGACTCCACGGATCAGGAAATCCTGCGCGAAGAGAACATCCAGGACATGGACATGGTCATTGCCGTGACCGGCGACGAAGAGACCAACATCCTTTCCTGCTTGCTGGCCAAGAGTCTCGGAGCCCGGCGCACCGTCACGCGCGTCAACAATTTCGGATATATGCCGCTTATCGAGCCTATCGGCATCGACTACGTGGTCTGCCCCAGGCTGTCGGCCATCAACTCATTGCTGCATTACATCCGGCGCGGAAAGATCATTTCCTCGGTTTCCATCAAGGGCGAAGAGGCGGAAGCGCTGGAGGCTGTGGCCCTGGAGGATTCCCCCATCGTGGGCAAGGCCGTCCGGGATCTCGGTTTTCCCAGAGGAAGCCTGGTTCTCTGCTTTCAGCGCGGCGACGAGGTTGTCATTCCCCGCGGCGATAGCGTGGTCCAGCCCAACGACCGTCTCATAATCATCTCCACCCGCCAGAACATTCCCAAGGTGGAGCGAGTCCTGACCACAAAGGTGGAGTTCTTCTAAATGCGTTGGCGCTATGTGCTGCACGTCATCGGGGCGTTGGTGGCCTGTGTCGGACTGACCATGGCTCTGCCTTTGGCGTGGGGGCTTTACTACGGCGACGGCACTGCCGCTCCCTTGGGCATGTCGATGGCCATTACGGTCTTTGTGGGTGGAACGGCCTTTCTGATCTTCCGTCACAGCTCGCACAAGACTTCGATCATGACCCACCGCGAAGGCATGGCCATCGTGGCGCTCGGCTGGTTCGCCGCCGGAGCCTTCGGAGGACTTCCGTTTTATTTGGGCGGGATTTTCGAGTCGGTCGTGGATTGCGTTTTCGAGTCCCTGTCGGGGTTCAGCACCACCGGGTCGTCCGTGCTCGCCGACATCGAGTCCGTGCCGCGCGGCCTGCTTTTCTGGCGTAGCCTGACCCATTGGCTCGGCGGCATGGGCATCATCGTCCTTTCCCTGGCCATTCTGCCGTTTTTGGGCGTGGGCGGAATGCAGCTCTACAGGGCCGAGGTGCCTGGACCGGCTCCTGACAAGCTCAAGCCGCGTATCAAAGACACGGCCATGACCCTCTGGAAGGTCTACGTTCTGTTCAGCGCGCTGGAAACCGTGCTGCTCATGTTCGGCGGCATGGATTTCTTCGATGCCCTCTGCCACACCTTCGGAACCATGGCCACAGGCGGATTCTCCACCAAGAACGCTTCTGTGGCCGGATTCGACAGCGCCTACATCGACTATGTCATCACCATATTCATGCTTATTGCGGGCGTGAACTTTTCCCTGCACTACCTGATGCTCAAGTGGAAGCCGTCAGCCATGCTCAAGGACCCGGAATTCCGTGTTTTTATGTGCATGGTCCTGGTTTTCATCGTCATTTTGACCACGGCTGTGCTCATCTCCGGCAACTACGACAACCCGGCCGATGCGGTGCGCTACACTTCGTTCCAGGTGGCTTCCATTCTGACCACCACGGGATTCGCTACGGCGGACTATGAACTTTGGCCCGGATTGGCTCAGGCCATCCTGTTGCTGTGCATGTTTGTGGGCGGTTGTGCGGGGTCTACGGGCGGCGGCATGAAGGTCATGCGCATCATGCTGCTGTTCAAGCAGTCCTACCAGGAGCTTTTTCGACTCATTCATCCCCGGTCCGTGAGCCATGTGAAGATGGGCCATACCGTGGTTAAAGACGACGTTATCAGAGGCGTCTGGGGCTTCGCCTTTCTTTGGGTGGGCCTCTTGATTCTGGCCGCCTTCGTGGTCGCCGCCACCGGCGTGGACGTGGTCACATCCCTGGCCGCGTCCCTGGCGTGCATCGGAAACATCGGTCCCGGCATCGGCGGGGTGGGACCGACGGACAATTTCGCCTGGATGCCGGACGCGGCCAAGTGGGTCCTGACCTTTTGCATGGTTCTGGGCCGTCTGGAGATCTATACCGTCATCATTCTCTTCGTGCCCGAATTCTGGCGCAAGTAGCGGCCGCTACAGATCGCCCTTGACCGCGCACCCTTTGTAGGTCGCGCCGTCTACCACGGCCTCGGCCCGCCAGCCGAACTGTTCTCCGCTCATGGTGTCCATGCAGACGCCGCGGGTCAGGGTCAGGCTGACGTCGTCGCCCTTGAATACGGCGTCATCCCCGGATCGTGTGGTCGAGACGCCGGTGAAACGGCGCGGCTCGGGGGAGTCCATCGTGGTCAGCAAAAGCGCTTCCGGCGTGACCTTCATGACCCAACCTGGTTCATTGCCCATGGCCTTGAAGGAGAACTCTCCGAACCGTTCACGGCAGCCCCAGCTGTCTCCAACAGCCGAGGCATGGAGGAGTTCGCGGGCAGTCAGAAGTCCAGAGGAGGGGGCCCCGGTTCCGAGGATTTCGGTGAAGATGGGGCCCTGCGAATCCGGCGCAAAAAGCTTCAACGCAGCTTGCAAACCGTCTTCGGTTTCGTCCTCGACGGCCAGGGCGTCCTGTTCGCCGCAAAAAGTCAGGATAAGGCCGTTTCCATGAGCTGCAAGAAGCCCTCTAAAAGTCCTAACTTTTTCTAGACTTTTTCCAGAGTTGTTGCTGTGCGCGGGTTTCCCGGCGGATTCGGCTTGTTTCGACAATATGTCGTTGCTCCCGCCGGATGGGGCGGAGCATCCTGTCGACAGGATGGAAAATGCGGCCAGGAAAAGCAAAAAGAAGCGGGAAAAGAAACTGTTGCAAGGGGATTTCAATATGTGCATTGGAGACCTCGTCATGTTTTTTTGAGCCTATACCAAAGAAGAGGCCCGCGCCATCCCCGGGGGGACGGCGCGGGCCGTATGAGCCGTTGAAGGGACTTGGGTCGTCTAGTTGATGCGGTGGTGGCATCCAACTGTCTTTTGGTTGCGCAGGGCGGCCTGGGTGATGATGTAGGCCGTTTGCGAGCCGTGGAAGAGATCGATGATGGATTTGCTCAATTCCGTCTCGCGATAGAAATCCTGAAGGTTCTTGGTCAGCTTGTGCAGGTCCACATAGGCGCGATTCAGGCGATTGCTCGTGCGGGTGACGCCCACGTAGTTCCACATGGTGTTGCGGATGTTGGACCAGTCCTGCGCGATGAGCGCAGGGTCCTCGTCGTGGATGCCGTGGGGAACCCAGTCCGGAATTGCGTCGAGGAGCTTGCGGGGCAGGCTGGAACTCCGGTTGAGGCGCATGGCCATGTCCTGTCCGGCCGAATGGCCCCAGAGCATTCCTTCCAGGAGCGAGGTGCTGGCCAGTCGGTTGGCGCCGTGAACGCCGGTACAACTGCATTCGCCGGCCGCGTAGAGTTGGTCCAGAGTGGTTCGCGCTCTGTTGTCCACCAGGATGCCGCCGCAGAAATAGTGTGCAGCCGGGACAACGGGAACAGGATCCGTGGCCATGTTGATGCCCATTTTGCGGCACCGCTCGGAAATGGTCGGGAATCGCTTGGTAACGTCCTGCTTGATTCCGGTACAGTCCAGATAGACGCAGTCGTCGTCCGTGTTCAGCATCTCTTCCATGATGGCGCGCGTGACGATGTCGCGGGGAGCCAGGTCCGCGCGGGGATCATGGTTGGGCATGAAATGTTCGCCGCGGGAATTGACCAGCACGGCTCCCTCGCCGCGCACGGCCTCGGAAACCAGGAATCGCCGTTCTCCGCGCTTGGTGCCGCCGTACAGGGCCGTGGGGTGGAACTGTACATATTCACAGTTCATCAGCCGGGTCCCGGCACGATGGGCCATGGCCAGGCCCGAGCCGATGGAACCCGTGGTGTTGGTGGTGTGCAGGTAAATCTGCCCGATGCCGCCGGTGGCCAGCAGGGTGTACTTGGACAGGATAGTCTCGACCTTGCCCACCTGATCGTTGAAGACGTAGGCCCCGACGCACTGGTTGGACAGGTTGTACTTGAAGTCCAGATGCCGAGCGTGGTGCTGGGTGGTCAGGAGGTCGATGGCAGTGCGCTGGGTCAGCACACGGATGTTGGGGTGCTTTTCAACGGCGTTGGAGAGCACTTCCATGATGTTCCGGCCGGTGTGGTCGTCGCAGTAGAGAATGCGCGCCAGGGAATGGCCGCCCTCGCGAGTGAGATACCAGTCGCCCGGTTTGCGCTGGTTGAAGGGTATCTTGTATTTTTCGAGGAAGAGCTCTTTGAGGACTACAGGACCCTTGCGGGCGATGAAACGCACAGCTCGGGAGTAGTTGTGTTTCCAGCCCGCGGTCAGGATGTCCTTTTCCAGTATCCTGGGGTCGTCGTGCTCGTTGCGGTAGACGATGCCCCCTTGCGCGAGGGAAGTGTTGCCGGTTTTCAGGTCGACCCCGGCAGTGATTAGGATGACGTCGCGCCCCTGGTCGGCCAGGGTGAGGGCGGCCACGGAACCGGCGATGCCGGAGCCGATGATCAAAGCGTCGGATTGCAGGCGGAAATCGTTCATGGCTAATTGTGTAGCACCAGGCACGGCTAGGAGCAAACTGCGAGCATTCTTTCCAGGGCAAGCTTGGCAGGCTCCCGGATGGCGTTGCTCACCGTGACGGGTGTGGCTGTGTCGAGGGTTTGCAGGGTATGGGCGAGTTTTTCGACTGTGATCTTGCCCATGTCCTCGCACAAGGCAGTGAGCAGGGGTTTGATGGTTTTTTGCCCGGCGTGCCGTGCGGCGAGCCGCTTCACGAGATTTTCCTCGGTGCCGATATACACGGTGGACCCGGCCGGAGCCTCTTCCGCATATTTGATGAGGAAGGAGGTGGAGCCGTTGCCGTCCGTTTCGCGTACGACCGCAGGAGAGCATTCCGGGTGGACCACGATCTTCGCCTCGGGCTCATTCTTGCGGATGGTGCGCACGGCGTCCAAGGTGAAGGCTTCATGGATGGGGCAGTAGCCGGGCCAGAGGAACAGTTTTTTGCCGTCGGCGGTCTCCGGGTCGATGAACAGCCCGGGGTCGCCGTGGATGACATCGGCAGGAAGAATGAGTCGCTGCTCCTCGGGGATGCCGAGCACGTCGGCGGTGTTGTTGCCGAGGTGCTGGTCGGGCAGGAACAGGACGGCGTCGCCCTGCGACATGGCCCACTCAAGCATGATCCGGGCGTTGGCGGAAGTGCACACCGAGCCGCCGTGTTCCCCAACGACGCCTTTTACGGCGGCGGAGGAGTTGACGTAGGTCAGCGGGACTATTTTGCGCCCGTTCTCTTCAAGGATGTCGAGGGTCTTGCGCACGCGGCTCGCCTCGGCCATGTCGGCCATGGGACAGGACGCGGTGACGTCGGGTATGTGGATTTTCTGACCGGGACGGCTCAGAATGGCGGCGGACTCGGCCATGAAGAAGACTCCGCAGAAGACCACGTGCTCGGCTTTCAGGCCGTGGATCTTGCGGGCCAGTTCCAGGGAGTCGCCCCTTATGTCCGTGCAGTCGATGACGGCGTCGGACTGATAGTGATGGCCGAGGATGGCCAGGGAGTCGTCCAGGGCGTCCTTTATCCGAAAAATGGTTTCCTTGGCGTTTTCCACAATGTTCCTCTTTATCGCAACGGCACGAATTGCATACTGAAATCGGAACTGGGCGCGGAGTGGGTCAGTTTACCCACTGAAATGAAGTCCGGTCCGAGTTCGGCGATGCCGCGGATGTTTTCCAAGGAGACGTTGCCGCTGATTTCCGTCTCGATGTTTTCAGGGATCATGGACAGTGCGGCCCTGGTGGTCTCGGTGTCCATGTTGTCCAGCATGATGCGCTTGATGTCGCACTTGCAGGCTTCCTGCACCTCTTCGATGGTCCGGCATTCCACCTCGATGGGCGGACAGGGCGAATGGACCGTCTGAAGTTGATGTACGGCCTCGGTGATGGAGCCGGCCCGGTCGATGTGGTTGTCCTTGAGCATGAGCATCTCGGACAGGGTCAGGCGATGGTTTTTCCCGCCGCCGGCCAGAACCGCGTATTTTTCGGGGAAACGCAGGCAGGGGAGAGTCTTGCGCGTGTCGAGCAGGGTGGTGCCCGTGCCCTTGAGGGCTTCCACGTACTGCGCGGTCAGGTTGGCCACGCCGGACATGTGGCACAGGAAATTGAGGATGACCCGTTCAGCCTTGAGAAGGTGGATGGCCGGACCTTGCAGCGCGGCGACCATGGTCCCTTCGGATACGGTCTCGCCGTCGTCCACGTTGAGGTGCGCCTGACAGCCCTCGCCGCCGAACTCAAGGATCATCGGGATGAGCGGCAGACCGGCGACAACGGTATTCTGTTTCGCCACGATCATGGCCTGGGCCATGTCGGAATCGGTAAAAAGGCCCTGGCTGGTCAGGTCTGAGCCGTCCTCTGCCAGGGCTATGCGGATGGTGGCCAGCAGGAACATCCTGGCTTCGGCCTGGAAAAAATCGTCGAAAAGATTGCTAGGCATGGCTTAGTCCATATATTTGCAGGTAGATGTTGGCAAGTAAGTCACGGATGGTCTTTCGTCAAGGGGGTGCGCGGTTGATGAAATATTTCACATTAATATCACGGGACGAAAGCCCGATTGCTTTGACCTGGAGCCTGTTTTGAGCTAGGTATCCAGCGCATGAGCGTAAAAGAAAAAGAGGAAAAAATCACTCATCCGGTCGACGGGGTGGATGGCCTGTCCGGCGTGGACTTCGATCAGCATCCCGCTGACGCAGCCGAGACTATTGAAGGTCTCGACATCGCCGATCAGGTCAAGTTTATCAAGCAGTTGCCCATCAAGGACGCGGCCGAGTCCATCGCGGAGATGGACGACCTCGACCAGAAAGCGCTCATCAGCAACCTGAACCGGGGGCTGGCTGCCCGCATCGTCGAGGAGATGGCCCCGGATGACGCCACCGACCTTCTGGACGGATTGGGCGAAGACCTGCAAAAGGCCCTGCTCAGCCGTGTGGCTGCCGAGGATCGCGCAGAGCTCAAGACGCTCCTGACTTTCGATCCCGATACTGCGGGCGGCGTCATGAACACCGAGGTGGTCATCCTCGACCAGGACCTGAACGCGGACGAAGCCGTTGCCAAGATCCGCGAGGAGGTCGAGGACAAGGAAATTCCGTACTACGCCTACCTTGTGGACAAGAAGGACCGGCTGGTGGGCGTGGTCTCCCTGCGCGACCTGATGCTCGCCAAGCGCGGAGCCATTCTCAAGGAGCTGGTCAAAACCCAGAATCTCATCACTGTGGGCTACAACGAAGACAAGGAAGAGGTGGCCCACCTTATCGCCCGCTATAATTTCCTGGCCCTGCCCGTTGTGGATTTCGGCAATCGCCTCCTCGGCGTCGTCACCGTCGACGACGTCATCGACATCATTCATGAAGAGGCTTCCGAGGACATGCAGGCCATGGTTGGCGCGGGTGCGGACGAAACCACGGATTCTCCGTGGTTTTATTCTGTCCGTATGCGTCTGCCCTGGCTCATTCTCAACATGATTTTTTCCGCCATTTCGGCTTGGGTGGTCCATCTTTTTGAAGGCAACATTACCCAGATGGCGGTGCTTGCCGTGCTCATGCCCGTTGTCGCCAACCAGGCGGGCAACACCGGACAGCAGGCCCTGGCCGTGATGATCCGCCAGTTGGCCATGGAGCGTTTCGACCGTAAGCGGGCGTGGATAGCCGTGCTTCGCGAGCTGCGCATCGGATTCATGAACGGCATGATTATTTCGATGCTGGTTTTCTGCGTGGTCCTTCTGGTTACCCACAAACCGTTGCTGGCCCTGGTAATGGGGGTGGCTCTCTGCGTGGACATGCTTCTCGGTGCGCTCGCCGGGGCATCCATCCCGCTCCTGCTTAAGGAGTTGGGCCACGACCCGGCCCAGGCGTCGAGTATCTTCCTGACCACCATCACCGACTCCATGGGCTTTCTGGTTCTGCTCGGCCTGGCCGGGATGGTCCTGCTGAGATGAAAGGAACGGATTGAAAAGACAATGAAAAAGAGGCGCCCCGGATTTCCGGGACGCCTCTTTTCATTTGATTTGTTCGGGGATCAGTCCAGGCCGAGGGAGGCGAGGAGGTCGTCCACGTCGTGCTGGTTGGTGCCTTCGGACGGCCCCTGGAGCTTGGATGTGGCCTCGGTCTTGGCCTCCTGGGACAGTTCCTCGAAGTCCTTTTCCGGCTCGGCTTCGCGCTGACGGATCATCAGCCCGGTGGAGAGCATGACTTCGCGGACGATCTGTTCGATCTGGCGGATGGAATTGATGATCCGTTTGATGCGCTGTCCGGTCAGGTCCTGGAAACTCAGCGAAACCATGATGTTGGACAAATCCGAGCCGAGCGTATTGTTGATTTCCTTGAGCTTTTCCCGGCTTTCGCGGGTTACGCCGCCCGATTCGAACCCTTTGACGATGCTGGATACGGACCCTTGCAGGCTTTGAAGTTTCTCGACGATGTCGATGATCTCCACGGCCGCTTTTTCCGTGGTCTGGAGTACCGCGTCCAACTGGTCCGAGGTCTCGGAAAAAAGCTCCTCGGGGTCGATGTCGGCGGTGATTGTCTTGATCTCGGTGCCGCCGCGGGCGGCTTTGACTTCCTGATAGATTTTCTTGAGGCCGCCTTGCAGGTCTTCGTTGACCCGCCGATAGAATTCGCCTTCCAGCAAAGCTTTGGACAGGTTTCTGGCGATCTCCCTTTCTACGGAAGCGGCTATGGTCCCCTTGAGGCTGGCTACAAGCTGGTCGGAGACCTTTTCCATCAGCTCCTTCACCAATTCATCATTGCTGGTCATGCGTCTGCTCCGGGACGGCTACATTTTGGAGTTGCGAATCTGTTCCCTTTGTTCCTTGAAGACGAATTGTACTATGGCTTCCATGTCCGAGCCGCGCAGGTCCACGAATTCGAAGCGGTACAGTCCCGTGTCGGACTCCTGCTCCAGGATGCGTCCCTTGCTGCCTGCCAGGCGCAGGGGAGCCTGGCTGAGGTAGATGATGATCTCCAGGGAAGCGCCGATCTCGAACCGCTCCTTGGACCGGAACTTCACCCCGGCCGCGGATATTTCCATGACCTCCACGGGGATGGAGAAATCGGTCTTGACGGAGTCCTGGCCGAGCATGGATATGACCTGGTCGAGCTTGCGGTCCATTTCCGCGAGAAACGTGGTCACTTCCTCGGGGAGCTTGCTTTTCTTGACGAACTCGGCCCGTGATACAGGCTGCGGCATGGAGTCGCCGGTGAAGAGCTGGGGTGAGTCCAGGGACTCCATGACCCGGGCCTGGGCCTTCAGCCTGACCTGTATCCTAGAGAATGAACGTTTCTCCTCACTCATGGGACCCCCTTGGCGGCTCAGGGCCTGCCGTATTCATCCATGTCGAGCGTCATGCATTTGACCGGGCAGACGCGGGTGCACATGCCGCAGGCCGAACATTTGTCCACGTCGAAGACGACCTTCAAGGTTTCGCGGTCCAGGGTCAGGGCGTCGGTGGGGCACATGGCCGTACAGACGCCGCAATGGATGCACGAGTCGTCGTTGCGGAAGATCTTGTGCGCCACCGGGGTGATGCGTACGCCGTTCTCCTTGAGGTAGCCGATGCCCTTGCGGAAGGTGTCTTCCCGGCCCGAAACCTCAAGGGTCATGGTGCCTTCGTGGCGAGGGCTGATGTCCGCCTTGAGGATGTTGAAGCTCAGGTCGAACTTGCGGAGCAGGTTGCAAACCACGGGTCTGCCGGACACTTCCGGCGGAAACGAAAGATAGACGATTTTTCTGAAACCATTCTTGGTCTGGGTCATGGGATTTTCCTGAATGCCTTCATGGCACGTTCGGCGCTAGGGCCGCAATTATTTCATTTTATCCAGAGACCGTTTCGCCTGCGTGGCTTCGACGGACTTGGGAAAGTTCTGAATCACTTCCTGGAAACGCATCTTGGCCAACTCGGGCTTGCCGATGTGTTCCCAGGAATAGCCGGCCCGAAGCAGGGCGGATTTGTACTTGGAGCTCTTTTTGTACTTCTCGATGACGTCTTCGTAGAGGATGACCGCCCGGGCGTAGTCCTTGAGCATGTAGTAGCACTGGCCCTGCCAGAAAACCGCGCTGGGCGTGAAGGCGTGTCCCTTGAAGGTGTCGGTGAACTCGGCCCAGTAAGAGCGGGCGCGTTCGTAGTTGCCGTCCTTGTACAGGGCGTATGCCTTGTCGTAGAGCGCCTTGGCCGGGTCGTTGTCGGCCTGAAGTGCGGAATCGTTCTTGTCGGCGGCAGCGGCTGCACCCACGGCAGCGGCGGCAGCGCCGTTTTCGGCAGGCTTGGCCTCGGCCTGACCCGCCAGAGGCGCATTCGCCTCGGGCGTTGCGACGGGGAGGGCCGCAGCCATGGCCGCGTTGCGCTCTTCACGAATCTTGGGCAGATCGACCTGGAGCTGGTTCTCCATGGCGAATTCCACTTCGGAAAGCCGCCGAGCCAGATCATCCACGGTCACGGCGGAATCGGCTGCACCGACCTGCCGGTCCATGCGGATGTTCAGGTTGTCCATCTCACCCCGCATCTTGGCGATTTCGGTGCGCAGGGACTGGATTTCGGCCCACATGTCGGCGGATCTTTCGCGGATGGGGTTGTTGGACTGCTCGATTTCTTCCTTGAGCTGCTGCCGGGATTCGGCCAGTTCGGCTTCGAGCTGGCGAATGCGGTTGCGGTCCTGCTGCCGGTCGGATTGTATGGCTTCCACGTCGGTCCTGGTGGCGCAGCCGGACAGGGCCGAGATGCTCAATATCGCCAAAAACAAGCTGAATATACAGGTCTTTTTTATCGTCATTGCAAGCTCCCTCTTTTTCTGCCGAGGAAAAGATACGTCAGAGCGCCCAGAATGGGAATGAAAATGCAAATCTGCATCCACAGGCTTTTTTCCGCCGAGGATTCGAAGTGCCGTTTCCAGACGTCCAGGATCGACCAGGCGCTAAAGGAAAAACAGGCGCCGACGGCGATCAGCACGATGGCCCACTGGGTCGGGGTCAGGGCCGTGAAGTCTGCGAACATGATAGGTTCTCCTTAGGAAGGGCGCGACGCCTTCCGGGTGTCTCCTCGGTGTATCAGCGTGGAGACGATAATGCAGCCCGCGCCCACGGTCAGGGCGCTGTCGGCCACGTTGAAGGCGGGCCAGTGGTAGCTGCCCACGTAGAAATCGAGGAAGTCGATGACCGAGCCGAGCCAGATGCGGTCGATGGCGTTGCCGACGGCTCCGCCCGCTATCATGCCCAGCCCGGAAAGCATCCAGCGGTCCTCATCCCTGGTCAGGCGGATCATGTAGGCGATGACCGCCACCGCCGCCAGGGAGATAAGGATGAACAGGGGACGCTGCCAATCGATGTTATCGTCGTCCAGAAAGCCCCAGGCCGCGCCCTTGTTGAGGACGTGGACCAGGTTGAACAGGCCGGGAATGACCTCTCTCCCGGTCCACACCTGCATGAGGTTGTGGACCAGGAGTTTGGTGATCTGGTCGAGCACCACTGTGCCCGCTGCCCATATGGCTGCCAGCTTGTACTTGTTCATGGAATCTAGGCGAGTTTCTTCAGCACCGCCGTGCAGCGCGGACAGGCGTCGGGGTGGGCCGGGTCGGTACCCAGGTCCTCGGCGATACGCCAGCACCGTTCGCACTTTTCACCCGGCGCGGCTTCGACAGCCACTTGCAGCCCCTCGATTTCCTCGCTCACAAAGGCGTCGGCCGGAGCGTTCTCGGGTTCGTCCAGAACCAGCTTGGAGATGATGAAGAATTCGCGCGGGTCGATGTCCTCGGTGGACACCAGGTCGAGAATTTCTTCCTCGGCGTAGAGGGTCACCTGGGCGTCCAGGGACTTGCCGATGACGCGATCCTTGCGCTTGGGCTCGATGGCCTTGTTCACCTCGGACCGGACCAGGGCCAGCATTTCCCAACGGGCACGTTCCTCGCCGGACAGTTCGGGGCGGTCCGCCGCAAAGCGCAGGGCGAAGACCGTCTTGTCCTGGGGCAGGGCCCGCTTGATGGCTTCGGGCAGCGCCTGGAAGGCTTCCTCGGCGGTGAAGGACAGGACCGGAGCCATGTCTTCGAGGAGCATGAGCAGGATCTGCCAGAGCACGGTCTGGGCGGAGCGGCGCTTGAGGCCGTCCTCTTCCTCCACGTACAGGCGGTCCTTGATGATGTCGAGATAGAAGGCGGACAGGTCGACCACGCAGAGGTTGTGCAGGGTGTGGTAGACCTTGTGGAATTCGAATTCGCGGTATGCCTTGCGGATGGAATCGTGCTGGCGCACGACCATGTCCAGGGCGTAGCGGTCGAGCGGCAGCATATCGGCCACGTCCACCTTGTTCGCCGGGTCGAAGTCGTTGAGGTTCGACAGCAGGTAGCGGCAGGTGTTGCGGATGCGGCGGTATGCGTCAACCAGCCTGTTCAGGGTCTCGTCCGAGATGCGGATGTCCTCCTGATAGTTGGAGGCCGACACCCACATGCGCAGGATTTCCGCGCCGAATTTGTCGATGATCTCCTGCGGCGCGATGACGTTGCCGATGGATTTGGACATCTTGCGGCCCTCGGCGTCCACCACGTACCCGTGGGTCAGGACGGTCTTGTAGGGCGGGACGTCGCGCGTGCCCACCGAAGCGAGCAGGGAGGAGTGGAACCAGCCGCGATGCTGGTCGGAGCCTTCAAGATAGAGGTCCGCCGGGAAGCGGGTTTCCTTGCGCTGCTCCACCACGGCGGCGTAGCTGGTGCCGGAGTCGAACCAGACGTCCAGGATGTCGGTTTCACGCCGCCAGTGGACTCCGCCGCACTTGGGGCAGGTCAGTCCCTCGGGCACGATCTCCTCCAGCGGGGCCTCGAACCAGTAGTCGCAGCCGGTTTCGTTGGCCGCGTACTTGTCGCAGATGTCATAGACCCATTTCGCGTCGAACCAGGTTTCGTCGCAGTCCTCGCAGATGAGCGCGGAGATGGGCACGCCCCAGTTGCGCTGACGGGAGATGCACCAGTCGGGCCGGTTCTCGACCATGCTGTGGATGCGCTCCTCGCCCCAGGAGGGGACCCATTTCACTTCGTTGCGGATGGCGTTGAGCGCGCGTTTGCGCAGGTCGTTCTCGTCCATGCCGATGAACCACTGGGTGGTGGCCCGGAAGATGACCGGCTGCTTGCAGCGCCAGCAGTGCGGGTAGGAGTGGGTGATCTTTTCGGAGGCCATCAGGTTGCCCAGTTCGGTCAGCTTTTCGATGACCTTGGGGTTGGCGTCCCAGACGTTCAAACCGGCGAAGTGTTCGACTTCCTTCAGGAACTCGCCCTTGTTGTTCATGGGCGAGTAGATTTCCAGGCCGTACTTCAGGCCGGTCTCAAAGTCCTCGCGGCCATGGCCCGGAGCGGTGTGGACGCAACCCGTGCCAGTGTCCAGGGTGACGTAGTCGGCCAGGACCACGGGAGATTCGCGGTCGTAGATGGGATGCTTGGCTTTCAGGCCCTCAAGGTCGCCGCCCCGGAACGTCGCCAGGGTCTCGAAGGATTCCCAGCCGAACTTTGCGGCGCAGGATTCGAGCAGCCCTTCGGCCAGGACGTAGAAGTCGTCTCCCGCCTTGACCAGCACGTAGTCGAAGTCCGGATGCACGGCCACGGCCATGTTGTCCGGAATGGTCCACGGGGTGGTGGTCCAGATGAGGATGTACAGCTTGGAGATGTCTACGTCGGCGATCTTCTTGAAATTCTCGTCGGCCATGGGGAAGCGGACATAGATGGACGGGGAGGTATGGTCCTCGTATTCCACTTCGGCCTCGGCCAGGGCGGTGTGGCAGTCGCAGCACCAATAGATGGGCTTCTTGCCGCGCACAACGCCGTCGCGCTCCATGAATCGGCCCAGTTCGCGGGCAGTGGCCGCCTCGTACTGGGGGTTCATGGTCATGTAGGGATCATCCCACACGCCGAACACACCGAGCCTCTTGAATTCCGCGCGCTGGGTGTCCAGCCACTTGGCCGCGTAGGAACGGCAGATCTTGCGGATGGTGAGGGTGTCGAGTTCCTTGTTCTTCTTTTTCAGTTCCTGCTCGACCTTGTGCTCAATGGGCAGGCCGTGGCAGTCCCAGCCGGGCACGTACTCGGCCTTCTGGCCCTGGATGTTCCGGGATTTGACGATGATGTCTTTGAGGACCTTGTTCAGGGCCGTGCCCATGTGAATGTGCCCGTTGGCGTACGGAGGACCGTCGTGCAGCACGTACCTGTCGTCGGCGTCACCGGCCGCGATCATTTCATCGTAGGCCTTGGTCTCTTCCCAGAACTTGAGCATCTCGGGCTCGCGTTGCTTGAGGTTGGCCTTCATGGGGAACGAAGTCTTGGGCAGGAGCAGGGTTTTTTTGTAGTCGCTCATGGGTTTTCGAGTCCTCCGGGAACCGTATATTTCTTTAGATGAAAGTGTCCATTTTGGTGAGACCGCGTAGATTGGTATAAGCCGGGCTGGAAGTCAAGCTTTGCACCGTCTGCGCGGGGCGTTGCACAATGTTTACACTGTCGGCGAAACATGTTTTTGTCACAGGTGGATGACAAGATTCGATTCGAACAACCATGATTCAGGAGACACGATGGGAGTGCATAAACGTGAACGCGAGGCCGACGAGTTCGAGGCCCAATATATCAAAAAAAGCTCGGCCGTCATGCTGGCGGTTCTGGGGGTGCTTGTCGGCATCTTCGTGGGCAACGCCGTAACCATGATTTATGTGGGGCAACGGGACCAACGGGTGAATATGACCATCCAGGCCGTTCCCACTGAGTCGCCCGTTCCGCATACGGCCGATCCGGAAGCCCTGGCCAGCCTTGAAAACGCCGCGGCCGCCGATCCGGCCAACGCCGATCTGTGGATCAAGCTCGGCAATTTCTGTTTCGACCACAACCTTCCGGCAAGGGCTGTCAACGCCTATGAGCGGGCTCTGGAACTCAGGCCCACCGAGGTCAATGTCTGGTCCGACCTGGGGGTCATGTACCGTCGTACGAAACAATTTCAGAAGGCCGTCGATGCTTTCGGCCATGCCGCAGCTCTGGAGCCTGACCATGTGACCTCGCGGTTCAATATGGGTATTGTCTATCTGCACGATCTGAACGACAGGGATTCCGCTCTCAAGGTCTGGAAGGAAGTGCTGGCCATCAATCCCGATGCCAAATCGCCCACAGGGCAGAGCTTGGCCGTCATGGTTCAAGAACTCGAAAAATAGTTAAAGTCAAACATGAAGAAAAAGGAGGCATGGTTTCCCATGCCTCCTTTTTTATTTGTCTTTTTCTTAATGCTTAGATGCCGGAGCCGTGTTCGAAGGATTGCTCCAGGACGCGCGTCTGGACGATCTGCGCCCCGGCGGGAACGTCTCGGACGATCCAGACGTTGCCGCCTATGACCGCTTCTCTGCCGATGGTGATTCGGCCCAGGATGGTCGCTCCCGCGTAGATGATGACGTCATCCTCCACGATGGGATGGCGGGGCAGCCCCTTGATGAGCATTTCGTCCTCGCCCTTGGGGAAGCTCTTGGCTCCAAGAGTTACGCCCTGGTATACGCGGACGTTGTCGCCGATGACGCATGTCTCGCCAATGACAGTGCCGGTTCCGTGATCGATGAAGAAGGACTTGCCGATGGTCGCGCCGGGATGGATGTCGATGCCCGTGTCGGAGTGGGCCATCTCGCCGATGATGCGGGGGATGATGTCCACGCCGAGCTTGTACAGCTCATGGGCGATGCGGTGGTTGGTCAGGGCGCGGATGGACGGGTAGCAGAAGATGGTCTCTCCGTGGGTCTTGGCCGCGGGGTCGCCAACGTAGGCCGCTTCCACATCGGAAAGCAGATGTTCCCTGATCTTGGGCAGTTTGGTGATGAATTTCTTTGCGATGCTCTTTGCCCGTTTTTCGCAGTCGCTGCACCGTTCGGTCGTGGTGGCGTCGCAGACGAAGCAGTACCCCCGGTTGATCTGGTCGGCGAGCTTGCGTTCCACCTGGTCCAGGGTTGCGCCGATGTAATAGGGCATGGTGTCCGGAACGATCTCGGACGGGCCGAAATAGCCGGGGAACAGGACGCAACGCAGGTCCTCGACGATCTCCCGCAGGGTCTCCACCGAGGGCATGGGGGCCTCGTCGGAAAATCTGTGCGAAGCCGGGCCGTTGTCCCCGGATTCCACGAGGAGCGCGACCACATCCGCCAACGTGTAGTCTTCACTGGTCATGGACAGCACCTCTAATTGAAGAGCGGAGTGCTCAGGTAGCGTTCGCCAGTGTCGCAGACGATGAATACGATCATCTTGCCCGCGTTTTCCTCTCGCCTCGCCAGTTTCAGGGCCGCCGCACAGTTGGCCCCGGAGGAGATGCCGGAAAGGATGCCTTCCTCGCGCATGAGCCGCTTGGCGGTCTCCACGGCTTCATCGTTCTCGATGCGCACGACCTCGTCGATGATGGCCGTGTTCAGGGCGTTGGGCACAAAGCCGGCGCCGATGCCCTGGATGGCGTGCGGGCCGGGTTTGCCGCCGGACAGGACCGGGGATGCATCGGGCTCAACAGCCACGGCCTTGACGCCGGGTTTTCTTTCCTTGAGGGCCTCGGCCACGCCGGTAAGGGTGCCGCCCGTGCCCACGCCCGCAACGAAAATGTCCACTGCGCCGTCGGTGTCGTCCCAGATTTCCAGCGCCGTGGTCCTGCGATGGGCCTCGGGGTTGGCCGGGTTGTCGAACTGCATGGGCATGAAGGCGTTGGCCGTCTCCTCGACGATTTTCCGGGCGCGGTCGATGGCTCCTTTCATGCCTTCCTCGGCCGGAGTGAGGATCAGTTCCGCGCCCAGCCCCTTGAGCAGCTTGCGGCGCTCCATGGACATGGATTCCGGCATGGTGAGGATAAGGCGCAGTCCCTTTACCGCGCAGACGAAGGCCAGCCCTATGCCCGTGTTGCCGCTGGTCGGTTCCACCAGGACCGTATTCTCGTTGATAGTCCCGTCGGACAGGGCCGTTTCGATCATGTTCCGAGCGATGCGGTCCTTGATGGAACCGCAGGGATTGTTGAATTCAAGCTTGGCCACGACCGAGGCCTTGAGGCCCCGGGCGAGTTTGTTCAGACGGACCATCGGCGTGCCGCCGACGAGTTCCGTCATGTTGTCGGCAATTTTCATGATTACTCCGAAAAGCTTTTGGTGCAGGCCGGGGCCTTTTTATCAGCTGAAAACGGCGAGAGCTTGCGCAGATTCTTGATGATGGGAGGCAGAGTCTCGATCACGAAGTCGATTTCCTCCTCGGTATTGAATCGGCTCAAAGAGAAGCGGATGGACCCGTGGGCGAAAGTGAAGGGCACGCCCATGGCCCGCAGCACGTGGGATGGCTCCAGGCTTCCCGAAGTGCAGGCCGAGCCGGAGCTGGCCGCGATGCCCATCTGGTCGATCATCAGCAGGATGGCCTCGCCCTCGACGTAACCGAAGGAGATGTTCGTGGTATTGGGCAGACGATGTTCCGGATCGCCGTTCAGCTTGGTGTCCGGGATTGCCTTGAGCAGGCCGGTCTCCAACTTGTCGCGAAGCCGCTTGACCTCGGTGTTTTCTTCTTTCATGTGCTCCCGCGCCAGTTCGCACGCCTTGCCCAGGGCGATGATGCCCGTGGTGTTCTCCGTGCCCGCGCGGCGGCTGCGTTCCTGGTGTCCGCCGATGAGGTAGGGACGGAAGGGCAGCCTTTTACGGACGAACAGTGCGCCCACGCCCTTGGGGCCGTGCAGTTTATGCCCGGACAGGGAAAGCATGTCGACCGGGACCTTGCTCAGGTCGATGTCCACCTTGCCCACGGCCTGGACCGCGTCGGTGTGGAAGAACACGTCGTGTTCCTTGGCGATCTTCGCCATTTCCTCGATGGGGTGGATGTTGCCGGTTTCGTTGTTGGCCCACATGATGGACACTATGGCCGTGTCCGGTCGGATGGCCGCCTTGTACTCGTCAAGATCGAGCCTGCCGCGGTCATCGGTGCCGAGGTAGGTGACTTCGTAGCCGTCCCGCTTTTCGAGGAACTTGCACAGGCTCAGGATGGCCGGGTGCTCCACTGCGGTGGTGATGATGTGCCGCCTTTCCGGACGGGCCGCAAGGGCGGAACGGATGGCTGTATTGTCCGATTCGGACCCGCAGGAGGTGAAGATGATTTCCTCCGGCGCGCAGCCTAGCAGATTCGCGACCGAGGCGCGGGCTTCCTTGAGTTTGACCCCGACCTGTCCGCCGAAGCGGTGCATGGACGAGGGGTTGCCGTATAATTCTGTGAAATAGGGTTTCATGGCCTCGAACACGGCCGGGTCGACCTGTGTTGTGGCGTTGTTGTCGAGATAGATGGTTTTCATGGTTATCCCTCCCGTACCGTCAGGGCCGGGTCGACCTTTTCCCTGAGGGCGGTTTCCACCAGATTCTTGAGGGTGGCCTGGCTGGACGGGCAGCCCGAGCACATGCCCAGGAAGCGGACCACGACGGCGTCGCGGTCTATGTCCACCAGCTCGATGTTGCCGCCATCGGCCTGGAGCTTGGGCCTGACATCGTTGTCGATGACCGACTCGATGAGATGCATACGCTGGATGTTGGTCATGCCCTCGGCGGGGAAGGCTGGCTTGGAGGACGGAGTGGGACAGACGCCCTCGCCGTGCGCTTCGGCCAGGAGCCTTTCAAGGTCCGGGATGCACTTGCCGCAACCGCCGCCGGCCTTGGTGAAGTTGGTCACGTCCTCAACGGTTTTGAGGTCGTTTTCCTTGATGGCGTGAAGGATTTCCTCGTCGAATACGCCGAAACATTCGCAGATGAGTTCGCCTTCGTGCGAATGCTCCATCTTGGACGGGGCTTCTCCGCGCATATTCTTGATGGCCTGTTCAAGGGCTTCCTGGCCCATGACCGAGCAGTGCATCTTTTCGCGGGGCAGTCCGCCCAGGTATTCGGCGATGTCCTTGTTGCTGATCTTCTCCGCCTCTTCGACTGTCTTGCCAATGAGCATCTCGGTCAGGGCCGAGCTGGAGGCGATGGCGCTTGCGCAGCCAAAGGTCTGGAATTTGGCGTCGGAGATTTTCCCTTCGTCGTCCACCTTGATATACAGGGTCAGGGCGTCGCCGCAGGCCAGTGAACCGACTTCGCCGACCCCGTCGGCGTCTTCGAGGGTGCCCACGTTGCGGGGATTCAGGAAATGGTCCTTAACTTTATCGGTATATTCCCACATATTCTCTCCAGGGTGGCTGAGTATGTCTGAACAGTTGTAACAAGTGTGATATGATCACATTTGTGTACAGTAAGTCCCCGAGCGCCAAGTGTAAAGGTTTGCGGAACAATTAGAGCGACATGATCCCCGGCACGCGGGCGGCCCGTTCGTAGATCGCCATGACCTCGTCTGCCGAGCACATGGTCGAAGTCATTGTCACACTGGTATATTTACCCGTTCTCGACAGGCGCGTTTCAAGCGCTTCCTCGGGGAACAGCTCATTGAATTTGCCGAGATTATCCGTCGGAACGATGAATTTGTATACGTATGGGCACGGCCACTGGTGGTGTTCGTCCAGGACCTGCTTGAATTGTTTTGATTTGTCGGACATAAGATTCTCCTGTTTCGTTTTTGGCGAAAAGGTCTATATGGGCTTTGTTTTCTGCATGTCAAACCATACGGGACCATAACCCAAAGGGCTTGCGATTCCAATAAAGTGGTTTTTCATAGCGCAATTTATAACATCCTTCCCCAACAACCTGGGATATGTTGTTGTTCCCGGACAGGGTGGGAACGCTCTCTTCGGCCGAACATCAAGGGATAGGTGAAATGAGTGATATTGTCGACGTTCTCGTTGTGGACGACGAACGGATCAACCTCAAGTTGGTAGAGGCCATACTTCGCGGTCAAAACCTCAATCTGATGATGGCCGGATCCGGCGCGGAAGCCCTGGAGATGCTCCCGGAGCACGATTTCGCAGTGGCTCTGCTGGACGTGATGATGCCCGGGATGGACGGTTTCGAGCTGGCCGAGCGGCTTCGGAGCTCGGAGAACGGCAGGAATATTCCGATCATCTTCATTACCGCCATCAGCAAGGAGGAGCGGCACGTTTTTCACGGCTACGAGCTGGGGGCGGTTGATTATCTGTTCAAGCCTGTGGAGCCGGAGATTCTGCGTGGCAAGACCCGGATTTTCGCTGAATTGCACCGTCACAAGCGGTCTCTTGTGGATACGACCAGACAGCTTGAGGCTACTGTCGAGGAATTGCAGGAATCGCAGGAAGCCCTGGCCCGTTCCGAGCAGCGCTATCGCATGGTCGCCGATTACAACTACGATTGGGAAAGCTGGATCGGTCCCGGCGGCGAATTGCGCTACATCTCGCCTTCCTGCGAGCGGATCAGCGGCTATGGTCCGCAATGTTTCCTGGACGACCCGGACCTGATGCAGCGCATCGTTCATCGGGAAGACGTCGGCAGGTGGATGCAGTTCATGCGGGACGAGACCGTGGGCGACGAGGATAACCTCGATTTCAGGATCAGTGACGTCAACGCCAAGGTGAAGTGGCTGAGCCTGGTTCGGCATTCCATTTATTCCGACGAGGGCCAGCCGCTTGGCGTCCGGGTGAGTATGCGGGATATCACCAACCGCAAGCTCATCGAGAGCCAGTTGCAGCATAGCGTTTTTCACGACGCCCTGACAGGTCTTCCCAACCGTGCCCTTTTTCTCGAACGACTCAATCGGGCGGCCGAGCGGTGCGCCCGAACCGGCGATTACTTTGTGGTTCTGTTCATCGACATAGACCGCTTTCAGATAGTCAACGATCATTACGGGCACAGCATGGGTGACAAGCTGGTGGTCCGGCTAGGGGTCAAGCTCCAGCAGTCGGTCCGGTCCATCGACACCGTTGCCCGGTTTGGCGGCGACGAGTTCGGAGTGCTGCTCGAAGACATTCACAGGAAGGGGGATGCCCGTGCCCTCATTCGGAACATATTCGAGTCGTTCAGGGACTCCGTTGAAGTGGATGGGCTTACTTTCTCGCTGTCCGCAAGCATGGGCTACGACATCGGGTCCGGCATGGATGTGGATTCCGAGAGGGTTTTGCATAACGCGCAGGTGGCCATGAACGCAGCCAAGCACCAAGGCAAGAACCGTGTCGAGGGGTACGAGAAGCGGATGCGCGAAGGCATGGTCAACGTCCTGGCCGTTGAGAGCGAGCTCAATCGCGCTCTGGAGGCCAGGGAGTTCACTGCCTACTATCAGCCCATTGTCAATCTGGCCGACGGCAGCCTGTACGGCTTTGAGGCCCTGGCCAGATGGAATCACCCGGAGCGCGGTCTCGTGGGTCCCGGCGAGTTCATTCCGGTGGCCGAGGAGACCGGGCAGGTCGTGCAGCTTGGCTCCCAGATATTGGAAGAAGCCTGCTTGGCCATGCAGGAGTGGACTCATCTCCACCCGGGGGCGGAGGGGTTGACCATCGTCGTGAACATATCGGCCAAGCAGTTCGCGGAAAGTTCCCTGGCCTCGGATGTGGAGCGCATCCTGAAGCAATCCGGCCTGGCGCCTGGCCGCCTGAAGCTTGAAATCACCGAGACTGTGGTCATGCTGGACGCGCTCAAGTCGGTCAATCAGTTGAAGTCCTTGAAGGATCTCGGCATTTTGTTGTCCATAGACGACTTCGGGACCGGGTATTCCTCCATGAGTTATCTGCAGAAGTTTCCCACGGATCAGCTCAAGATCGACCTGAGCTTTGTCCAGCGGATGGAGTCTACTCCGGAAAATATCGAGATAGTCAGGGCCATCGTGAATATGGCCCATTCCCTGCGGCTGCGTGTCGTGGCCGAGGGCATCGAGACGGAGAGCCAAAGAGACTTGCTTTATTCACTGCAATGCGATTACGGTCAGGGTTACCTGTATTCCCGGCCGCTTCCGAGAGAAGAGGCTGAAGAATTCGTTAAGGATTCCGATTAGATTAACCAGCATTCCACCTGTCTCAACAACTGGAGTCGTTCCACATGAATCTCAGCGCACCCCAACTGCTCACCTGGATCGTCGGCGTCATCATCGGCCTTCTCGGCATTCTCATTCAGATCGACGTCATGTCCATTCCGGCTCTGGAAGACATCGTCAGGCCCTTTTGGCTCGTCGCCACGGGTTTCGTTATCCTGGCCGTGTCCAATCTCTTTCGCAGTCTGTAGCGAAGCGGGTTTCACCATGCCGAAGCCAGGGGCTTGACGAAAAATCGTCAAGCCCCTGTCTTTTTTCTTGCGGGTATTGTACCGTGGAACTGCCTTTAAAATTGATTTGCAATGGAGGGTTAGCGTCAATGGCCGATTTGAAACGGTGGAGCCGCAATGAGATTTCGCGCATCCGCAGCGACATGGACCGGCTCTTCGATGACCTGTGTGCGGATTTCAACCTGCCGTCCATGTTTTGTCGCATGGCGGGAGATCTCACCCTACAGGACGAGGGGAATGCTTTGGTGGTTCGTTTGGAGCTGGGCAACATGGCGCCGGACGATGTGCACGTAGGGGTGGCGGAGCGCCAGCTTTCCATAGTCGCCGAGACCCGGGAATCCGGCCCGGGCCATGCCAGTTCCCATAGCTTCCGCAAGGAATTGCGTCTTCCTTGTCGTATCGACCCCGAGGCTGCCCGGGCGGAGTTCGCCGAAGGCGTTCTGGTGGTCAGGCTGCCCAAGTGCACGGCCTCGTTTGGACCGAGCGTCGCCATTTCCAGGAAATAACCTACGGAGACGGATAAATGGTCAAGAAAAGCAAGACATTCGAAGTGCCCGTCGACAAGCTTAAGTGGACGCCCGATCCCAAGCGGCTGTCCATCACATCCACGAACGACCTGGAGCCCCAAAAGGACATCATCGGCCAGAAGCGCGGCGTGGAGGCCTTTCGTTTCGGTCTGGGCATGGTCAAGAAAGGCTATAATATTTTCGTCACGGGTCAGCCGGGAACCGGCCGTCTCTCCACCGTGCGCAAACTGCTCGGCGAAATGGGCAATGGGCAGGCGACCCCGAGCGATCTTTGCTACGTCAATAATTTCAAGCATCCCGAGGCACCCATTATGCTCCGGTTCGAACCGGGGCAGGGTGACCGCTTCAAGAAGGACATGCAGAAGTTCTTGGACGATATCAAGCGCGAAGCCCCGCAGCTCTTTGAGAGCGAGGAATATATCGCCCGCAAGAACGAGATCGCCGAGGCCCATGAAAAAAAGGTCATGAGTTTCTACAAGGCCATTGAGGACCAGGTGAAAGACACCGGCCTGGTGGTGGTGCGTATGCAGATGGGGCCTATCCAGCGGCCCGACGTGGTCCCGCTGGTGGATGGCGAGCCCAAGCGCATGATCGAGTTGGAGGAGCTGGTCGAGAACGGCCGCTTCCCGCGCGCCGAGTTTGAGAAGTTGCGCGACAAGCGGTTGGAGCTCAAGGAGGAGATCGACCATATCGTCCAGGAGCTGAAGGGGCTCCAGAAGGCGGTCGGAGAGAAACACCGCGAGGTGGACCGGCTCATGTTCCTGACTCTGGCCCAGGAGTTCCTCAAGCCCGTGCGGGAGACGTATCCCGATGAGAAGGTCGCAAAATACCTCGACTCCGTGCTCGACAACATGGTCGAGGACCTGGACGCGGTCAAGGCGTTGGGCAGCCCCGGCCAGCCCGGTCCGATTCCCGGCATGGTCATGCCCGGCCCATCCCCAGAGATGGTCTTCCAGCCGTATCAGGTCAACCTGTTGGTGGACAATGCCGAGATCAAGGGCCCGCCGGTTATCGTGGAATCCTATCCGACCTACCGCAACCTGTTCGGCTCCATCGAGCGCGTCATGGACCGAATGGGCGGCTGGCATACCGATTACACCAAGATCAAGGCGGGCTCCTTTGTCAAGGCCAACGGTGGTTATCTGGTCATCAACCTGATGGACGCCATCATGGAACCGGGCGTGTGGCAGACCCTGAAGCGGGCGCTCAAGACCGAGCAGATCGAGATCGAGACCTTCGACCCGTATTATTTCATCAGCGCCACGGGGCTGAAGCCCGAGCCCATCGACATGGCCGTCAAGGTCGTCGTTCTCGGCAGCCCGTATCTGTACGCGCTGTTGCGCAACTATGACGAGGATGTCGCCAAGATATTCAAGGTCCGGGCCGACTACGAGTCGAGCATGGACGTTACCGACGATTCCGTGCTTGATGTGGCCCGGTTCGTGCGGTCTGAGGTGGACCGCAACGGTCTCAGGCCCTTCGACGCGGGCGGCGTGGCCGCTGTTCTGGAAGAGGGCGTTCGTTGGGCGGGCAGGCAGGAGAAGATATCCACAGCCTTTCCGGCCCTGGGCGACCTCTTGAGCGAAGCGGATTACTTTGCCGGACGGGCCGGGGCCGAAGCGGTCTCCGGCGAGCATGTCCGAGAGGCTGTCGAGGCCAAGGTTTACCGCTCCAATCAGGTGGAGGAGCGTATACAGGAGATGATCGACCGCGGCAGCCTGTTCGTGGACACGGACGGCGAGGTTGTGGGGCAGGTCAACGGGCTTGCCGTATATTCCTTAGGCGACTATATGTTCGGGAAACCTTCAAGGATCACGGCTGTTACTTCCTTGGGCAAGGAAGGGATCATCAATATCGAGCGCGAGGCGGACATGTCCGGCCCGACCCATAACAAGGGAATGCTCATCCTGTCCGGTTTCCTGCGAAGCCGGTTTGCCCAGGACAAGCCCCTGTCCCTTGCGGCGAGCATCGCCTTCGAACAGTCCTACGGCGGTATAGACGGTGACTCTGCTTCGTCCACGGAGCTGTACGCATTGCTGTCGAGCTTGTCCGGGGTGCCTCTTCGTCAGTATATCGCCGTTACAGGCTCGGTAAACCAGTACGGCGAGGTCCAGCCCATCGGCGGTGTGAATCAGAAGATCGAGGGGTTCTACCTCTGCTGCAAGAATGCTGGGCTGACCGGGGAGCAGGGCGTCATGATCCCGCATCCTAACGTTAAGGACTTGATGCTCCGCGACGAGGTCATTGAAGCGGTTCGCGAGGGGTTGTTCCACATATGGGCCGTGAAGACCATTGATGAGGGCATTGAAATCCTGACCGGCAAGAAGGCCGGAGCGCGCGGGAAGAACGGAGCCTATTCGGCCGGGACCATTAACCGGCTGGTGGATGACAAGCTGCGCGAGTTGGCTGATAAGCTGGCAGCCTTTGGCAAGGACGATCAGAACGGGAAGAAATCTTCCGCCAGAAAATCCGCCAAGGGCAAGCCTGCAAAGAAATAGGGCTTTCCGACATTATTTGAACTACAACAAAAGGGTTGCGGCTCGTCGCAACCCTTTTTCGAGGTTTTGCATGAATCTGTTGAGACTGAATATCTGGAGGAAGTGCATTTTGGGCGGTTTTGTGGTCGCCCTGGCGCTCATGTTTTCCATCGACTGGGGCTATCACTTTCACATTGGCCACGTGGTACGGCTTTTTGTCGGCGCGGCCGCTTTCTGGCTTGCCGTGGATCGTCTGTAAATCGTATCGATCACGTATGATCGCAAGAAGTGCGGTCGGTTGAGGGCGTCTCGATCACATGGGAGAAGGTATTCATCTCCGGCTCGGGGCGTCTTCTTTTGCCGGTCTCGTTGTTTTCTACAGGGAAAGCAGAACTGTCGGCATTTGGAGGGCGGTCATCCGGTCGCCGCGCCAGGGGGTAGCCGTGGAGACGGCCGATTCCGCAGCCTGCCAGCGGGCGCATCCTGCGAGGTTATTTCGGAAAAGTGCTTGACCTTTCATTTTTGCGGGATTAACGAAAACTTTAAAGACAAAAGGAACATTCCATGTTGCGCGTTGAAAACCCCATTTCCATCACCCCCGTCAGCCTAACCGTGGCCAGCGTATGCGTCGTAGTGGACGTAGTAGTAGGTGGTGTTCATAGGGACGCGCCATAGCGGGATAGGTACAATCGAATTTTATAACCCCCGTCGGTGCGAACCGGTGGGGGTTTTATTTTTGATTCCTACCGGATACGGGGCACACAGGAGGCTAAAATGAAAATGTCAGGTGCGGAAATAATCATTAAACTGCTGGAGCGGCAAGGTGTGCGGACCATTGCCGGTATCCCGGGCGGGGCGAATTTGCCTCTTTACGACGCCATGGGAAAGAACAGCAATATCAAACACATTTTGACCCGGCATGAACAGGGGGCCGGGTTTATCGCTCAGGGCATGGCCCGGGTTACTGGCAAACCGGCGGTTTTCTTCGCCACATCCGGCCCGGGCGCGACCAACACCCTGACGGCCATCGCCGACGCCAAGCTCGACTCCATCCCGATCATCTGCATCACCGGTCAGGTGCCCTTGTCCATGATAGGCACCGACGCTTTCCAGGAAGTGGACACCTACGGGCTGTCCGTTCCCATCACCAAGCACAATTTTCTTGTCCGGTCCGCCGAGGACCTGCTGCGCATCATCCCTGACGCGTTTCGCATCGCCGCCAGCGGCCGTCCCGGTCCGGTGGTGATCGACGTGCCCAAGGACGTGCAGATGGCCGAGGTTGAGTTCGACGAATGGCCAGAACCCGGTGTCCCGGATGCTACGCCCGAGCTTTTTCACGGCGAAATCGAACACGCCGCGGCCATGATAAACCGGGCGAAAAGGCCCATCCTCTACCTGGGAGGGGGCGTTATTCTGTCCGATTCTTCGGCCGAGGCCCTTGCCATGGCAGAGAAGGGGGCCATCCCGTCAGTCCTGACCCTTATGGGGCTGGGAGCCATCCCCTCGGGGCATCCGCTCAATCTCGGTATGCTTGGAATGCACGCGGCCCGTTACACTAATCTGGCGCTGGAAGAGTGCGATCTGCTCATAGCCGTGGGCGTGCGTTTCGACGACAGGGCCACGGGCAAGGTTTCCGAATTTTGTCCCAAGGCCAAGGTGATCCACATGGACATCGATCCGAGCGAGCTGGACAAGATCAAGACCGCCCATGCCTCGGTTCGTGGGGATGTGGCCGATGTGCTCAAGGCGTTGCTGCCGCATATCGAGCAAAAGAACAGGGCTGAATGGAACGCCCGCATCGAGTCCCTGAAGACGGCTCATCCCATGATCGTCCCGGGCGCTGACGACCCCACCTCGCCGTACGGCGTTATTCTCAAGGTTGCGGAACTGGCCGGGGACGAAGCCATCGTGTGCACCGACGTGGGGCAGCATCAGATGCGCACCGCGCAGGTCTATCCCTTTACCCGCCCACACCGTTGGCTGACTTCCGGCGGTCTCGGAACCATGGGGTTCGGAATGCCCGCCGCTCTGGGCGCGGCTTTGGCCGCTCCGGACAAGCCGGTTATCTGCTTCTCCGGCGACGGGTCCATCATGATGAACATACAGGATCTGGCCACCGCTATGGAGTACGACATCCCGATCAAGATCATCCTGACCAACAACAACGCGTTGGGGTTGGTCCGTCAGCAGCAGGATCTTTTCTATGGTCAGCGTTATGTGGCGTCCGATTATGACAAGTGTGTCGATTTCATCAAGATCGCCGAGGGATTTGGAATAAAGGCCTATGATCTGGGCAATTGCGACGACCCTGCGGCCACATTGGCCGAGGCCATAGCCGCCCCCGGACCGGCGTTGATCCATGTGCCTGTCAGCCCGAATGAGCCGGTTTATCCCATGGTGGCTCCCGGAGCGGCCAATTCCCAGATGATCGGAGGAGAAAATCATGTGTAAACAGACTGTTATCGAATTGTCCGTGAATAACCATCCCGGCGTCATGTCTCACATCTGCGGTCTGTTCGCGCGTCGGGCCTACAACGTCGAAGGCATTGCCTGTATGCCCGTCAATGGCGGCCAGACCAGTAAGATTTGGCTCCTGGTCAACGCTGATGACCGTCTTGACCAGATGATAAAGCAGGTGGACAAGTTGGAAGACGTCCTTCTTGTCGAACGGTACGACAGAGGGCATCCGGTTTTTGCCAAGATGGCCGAATTCGTCCAATAAGCTCTTTGAGTAATCCTTCCTTTGAGGCCGGCGCAAGTCGGCCTTTTTCTTTGCTGTCCTGGATACCAAACGTCATTCGCCAGCGGTGCAGGAAATCGCCGGGAAAGGGGCGGGGCGGCATTTGCGTCGAGCTTATGCGGCGAACTCCTTCAAGAGGGCTAAAGATATGGGCGGGACAGCCGATAAAAATATTGGTGAATTGTAATCTGCGGGAGGCGGCATGGCCCTGACCGACATCGAAAAGAGTTTCATCTACGACTATTCGCTGCAGTTGTTGCAGCAGGATATGTTAACCAACCGGCTGTTCGGCTCGTCGGCCGTCGGTCGGAATCTGCGCAGTCTGGTGCTGGGCGAACCGGCCCGCGCGGCCACCTTCACCAATCCTTTCGAGGAGGCCATCAGCGGTACCCTGCGCGGGGATGCAGCGGCAGTGCGCCAGGCGGCTCGAAACGTGGGCGAGGCGGCCTCCATGATGGGCGTTGCCCGGACCGGGATGGCTACGATCGTTGACGCCCTGAACGACATGGAGGACATGATCGACCGGATCGATTCCGGCGAGCTGGACGGCACGAGCAGTGTGGTTCAGGGCGATTTCGACGCGCTCGCGGACAAGATTTCCGGCGTTGTCTCCAACGCCGATTTCAACGGCATAGCCCTGTTGAACTCTTCCCAATGGGACACGGATCAGATCGATTCCGACGGTAATGTCTATATTCAGTCCAGCAAGGATGGAGGGTTCAACATCACCTTTCATTCCGTGGATACGCCTTCCGGTGGAGTGGGGTGGGCAGACCTGGACGGTGCTGCTTTGGGCGCGGATGGGACCCGCGCCACCCAGCTCGGCTACGTCCAGTCACTCCAGAGCGAGATGACGGCCATCACGGACATGTATGGGGGCAAGGAGGACAGTCTTCAGGCACAACAACTCAGCCTTGAGAGCCAGGCCCAGCTCCTGGATCAGGCGGCCCAACTTCGCAAGCCCTCCAATCCGGAGTATTCGCTGGAACAACTCCTCGCGGACCTCATTGTCCGCGATACCGGCACTATATTCGACGGTTCCAGTTGATTATAGGACGATATAGCCAGAGCGCAACGCCGTTTCACCTGGGGCGGCGTGTTTGACGCGTGAACCTGCAAGCGGTTGAAATCGGGTGGCTAGTCGGGAAAATTTACAGTTCTTGTCGATGCCTTTGACAAAAGATAGGGGATATTTCGATATGCGGCGTATCGTATTATTCTGATGTGGTTCTATATCTTTGTATATGGCATAATAAATGCTTCTACCTCCGACAAAGGAGGTATTATGAAGAAAATCACTATCCTGTTTTTCCTTGTCTTTTTGTTGTCTGGGGTTCCCGCGCAGGCCTACGATTACGACTATTTCGGCAACATGGATTACCACAACGACGTCTTGCGCTTCGACTTCAGTGTTTCGACCTCGGGCGAACGAATCTTTTTCTCTTCTTCCTGGGACGACGGCGGCTTCGACCCCATGCTCGGCCTTTGGGATGCAGCAGGCAACCTCATCTATTTCCAAGATGACGGAAGTCAGGTCGGGTCTCAATTGTCGAACGGCGTGTCGTATGATTACGCGGGATGGGATTCCTTCTACACCGTTCTGCTGGACCCCGGGAGCTATTTCCTCACACTGACGACGTACAACAATTTCAATGTGTCCGACATTTACAGTGACGGTTTTTCTCTTGACGGCGAAACGCCGATTCTCATCAGCGAGTGGTCCCAGCCTGCCAACGGCTTGCGGACCGACGATTACGCGTTCCACATCCTGAATGTCGATACGGCCAGCGGACCCGGCGAGACCCCGCCCGTGCCCGAACCGTCGACCATCGTTCTCCTCATTGCAGGTCTCGCTGGTTGCCTGGTCTTCGGAAGAAAGCGTTTCCTTAAGTAACGCTGAATCCGAATGGTTGAATAAGGCGGACAGAGTAACGCTTTTGGGAACGGGAGTATCTTCGCCGCATGTTGAGGCAGGGGGTTGAGCCTCCACAAGCGGTCGATACCCGAAAGAAAAGTATGTTCTGAAACAACAGCGTTTTCAGCAAATAAAAGATAGCCCCTGCAATTTGGCAGGGGCTATCTTTTTTTGATGGGGGACTTGGCGGTATGGAAGGATTTAATTTTCCGTCCGCTTGTAGGCCTCCATGCCCGGAGTTTAGTTCATACCTATTCAGGATCGCCTCCGCGATCACCAGTCGGATCGGGCGCTGTCAATTGCCAGTCTTCACATCATAATCCAGCCAGCCGAAGCGGACGAACTCCAAATTTGGGTAATACAGTCCGCTCGCAAAGCCGGTGGGTACTCGCAGAGTCGGGTTGGTGTCCTCAATGATGTCGCCGAACGGATCGTACAAGACTTCCTTTTTCATGTTGCCGTGTGCGTCGGCAACAGTGCGCAGGAGCCGATTTTGTCGTAGTGCCGGGTGAATACGGCACCGCCATCGCAACTCATGGAGAAGGGGGCCTTTCGTCATCCAAGTTCACGGGGGCATGGCCCATGTGCCCGTCGTGAAAAGCTTCGAGACATGAGTGAAGGCGGGATTCGCACGAAAAAGAAAACCGCCGATCTTGCGATCAGCGGTTTGATATGTGGAGCTGCTGGGCGGGATTGAACCGCCTACCTCGTCCTTACCAAGGACGCGCTCTACCGATTGAGCTACAGCAGCGTTCCGGCTGTTTCCGATGAAAGGGTGGGCCGACTCTTGGTCGGCTCACCGGGGTGTTTCATCGTTTGGTCGGGATGAGATGATTTGAACCTCCGCCCCCTTGAGGTCCTGACCGAAGTTGAAAATTAATGCATTGAAATTAGTAGAGGAAGTTTGATAAGGATGCAATTATTGGTTAAAATCTGGGCTGTTGTGCCGTGAGAGGTTATCCTTGGCAATGCAATTCCCAAATGGGTAAAGGTGGCGTTTATTGAGGAAGTCTGAGTTCTCAATATGTGCCAACATTTTTACCTTTCACTTCAATCTGGACGAGTTCCATGCCTCCTTTGTCAATTAGACCAATATCGGAGGCATACTTTGCTAGGATGTTGTGGCTACATTGTATCGACAGCACTGTTCTCTCTTTTCCGAATAGCTTTCGTTGTGTTTTGTCTGCCTGGCGGCATACATTTAAACCGGGCGTAGTTCGGTGAAGATCGTGTATTCCCGCAGGAAGAATGGCTACGGGGTTGGTCCAATGTTTGGCCCCCAGGTCCAGAAGAATCGAATCCTTTACACCACCGTTCAAAGGGTATTCCCTGCGCATAAGACGTGAATCGACAACATATAAGCCGTAAACTTCCGAAAGAGTTCTCATTCCGCCGCACTCTTCGAAGAGTGGGCCGGTAAAGACAGTCTGTTCCTCGACTAGAAGCACGCCCGAGTTGGACCAAGCGATGCCTCGGACCGTCATTTTTGTCCCGTGTCCATCGGCGTAAAAGTATCGTATTCCGGGAGTGGGACCGAGAAATCTCTTGGCGGACAATGCGTCCGCAGCATGGCAGAAGGACGCGGGGAATATGCAGATAAATACGAGAATAGATAGGGCATTACCGCTCAATAATTGTCGTTTCACCTGTCCAAGGATTATTCGCAGTACAAATTCCAGGTTCCGAGGCGTCTCCCCGGCCAACCCAGCAGGTTGCTTTTGTAGTTTGTGTTTCATATTGATTCGTTTCTCTATAGAGTGTTTCTTCTCCTAAAATGGTTTTACCTTCTGAGGGGCAAATTCTGACGCGTCGACATGCTTTTCTTTCCACCACCGGAGTAACGCGTTTCCAAATTGCTATTGCGGCGGCGCCAGTCAGATTGGAGGCTTTGATATATACTTCGTAATGCGGCTCACGTTCATACGCGTGTTGCCAATCATCGCTTTCCAGGCCTTCCCGGCAAACTTCAATTGTACATTTGCAATTTGGGTGTGTCCTTTGGGATCCAACGTCAGCATTTTCCTGCAGTGTCCCATCAAGGCGGGAACATTGTTTACATGCACCTTCGTTGGCTCGCCAAATATAAACATCCCGCCAGCTGAGCTTTTCCTTCAACGACAGTGCTGAGTCGTCGATAAAATCGTTGAAGCTGTTAAGCCCCAGCGGGTCCACCGCATTCACCGGATCATCCAGACAATACCCATACCAATCCGGATCACCACCCTTGTCGCCAATAGGATCGGGCGCGGTCCACCGACCGGTATTCACGTCGTAGTCACGCCAACCAAAACGGACGAACCCCAAATCGCAGTCATGCAGGCCGCCCGCAAAGCCGATGGGTACGCGGAAGCCCGGATTGGTGTCCTCGATGATGCCGCCGAACGGATTGTACAGGACTTCCTTTATCACGTTGCCGTGCGAGTCGGCAACAACTCGGAGCGAGCCTACTTGGTCGTAATGCAGGGTGAATACGGCACGGTCCTCGCGGCGCATGGAAGATGGGAGCCATTCTTTGTCCGTGTAGTCGAACTCGTAGCCCATGCGTCGGTCGTGGAAGGTTCCGAGGCGGATGAAGTCGAGCCACAGGTAGGCCTCGACAAGCTGGCCGTTCAGGTATTTGGCTGCCCGCTGACCATCCTTATTATGCTGGAAGGTGTAGACGCGGTTTTGGTCTTCTACCTCCATCCTGAGTAGCCGATAGTCCGGCGTGTACTCGTAGAGATGGTACGTGCCGCCGCTCGACCAGATGGACCGGAATCCGTTGTCGTTGTGGGTGTACGTGTTGTTACCGGCACGGAGCAGACGGTTGTCCGTGGTGTACTGGTAGTCGCGATAGTGGGGCCCGACGGTGGCGGGGAAGTAATCCCGGGACCGGCGGCCTTCCCTGTCGTAGTGGCATTGGCAGATCAGCCTGCCGTCCCGGTGCGCTTCCGTTAGACGCCCGCCGTTGTCGTAGGTGTACTTCCAGGTGGCGGGTGTGCCTGCCACGGTTTCGGTTTTTTCCACGATACGGCCGTTCCGGTCGCGCTTCAATTCCATTTCAAATACGTTCATGACGTTCTCCTTTATTTTGCGGAGAGCGTATCACCGATTTTTGTGGAAACTCCGTTTTGTCGAAGAATGACAAGTGAATGCGTTAGAAATGTATAAGAAAACAACTTGACAGGGAGCAGGATAATTAGGTCCTCCCGCAAACCGTGGCAGGGTGGCAAAAGAAAAAACCGCCGATCTTGCGATCAGCGGTTTGATATGTGGAGCTGCTGGGCGGGATTGAACCGCCTACCTCGTCCTTACCAAGGACGCGCTCTACCGATTGAGCTACAGCAGCGTTCCGGCTGTTTTCGATGAAAGGGTGGGCCGACTCTTGGTCGGCCCACCGGGGTGTTTCATCGCTTGGTCGGGATGAGAGGATTTGAACCTCCGACCCCTTGAACCCCATTCAAGTGCGCTCCCAGACTGCGCTACATCCCGACGCGAAGTGAGTAACTATCTGCGCTCGGTTCCGTTGTCAACGTTTATTTTAAAAAAAATTTCAACTTGGTGTTTTTTTTGATGATTGCCAAAGGTCATCATTGCTCCTCGATGGCGTCATACGGACATTTATAATGGCGTGAGGGCCTGTCTGCGGTGTATGGAGTAATCCAAGTCGAAACCTTTGGAGAGCGGCCGTGCCGAGTTGCGCGGCATCCTTCAAACGATTCAAAATATAACTGCAAGCAATCAGGGGGTTGGCATGGCCGATGAAGCTCTGAAAGATATCAATCAGTTTTTGACGTTCACTTTGGGCAAGGAAATTTTCGCTCTCGATATAGGAACGGTCCGCGAGGTTCTGGAGCTGACGTCCATAACCAAAATTCCGAGGACACCCAAATTCATGCGCGGCGTCATCAATCTGCGAGGGCACGCCGTTCCTGTGGTGGACATGCGGCTCAAGCTGGGCATGTCCAAGGGCGAGGACACCGTGGATACCTGCATTATCATCGTGGAAATTGAATACGAGGGCGAGTTCACCGTTATGGGCGCACTGGTGGATTCCGTGCGCGAAGTGTTTGAAATGACACCGGATACCATTGAGCCAGCCCCCAAAATGGGTGCGGCCATCAATGCCGAGTACATAAAAGGAATGGGGCGTCAGAACGAACAGTTCATCATTATCATCGACATCAACAAGATATTTTCCGCCGAGGAGCTGGCTATCGCAAAGGATATGGGGGCGTTGAGCGCGGGACCTGATCGCGCTCCGGCCACGGAAGACGCTGCGTCAGCGCCGGCATAGCTGAAATGAAACAGCCCCCCGTTCGAAAGGACGGGGGGCTTATGTGTTTTCGAGCAGCAAATCCGTCTTCACCTGGATGGCTCTCAGGTGAAAGGCCGTGTGGGCCAACGCGCCCGCCGCGTCCCAGGCCGATTCGGGATTCGTCGTCGCATGGCGGGTGATGACGCCTGCGAGTCTTTCGGCTTGGTTGGCTATCCGTTTCAATGCCCGCCACTCCGATTCATTCACCGTGTATTTCGCCCAGCTTGCTTCCCAATTATATGTTTTGTCGCGGTTCTCTTTGATCCAGTCTGCGAAGGCGTAGATGGATGCGTTCCGCATCTCGTCCTCCGGGGGGCCAGGCTAGTCGCCCCAGTTCATCATTGTGTCCCAGCGAACCTTGCCTTCGGTCTTTTTCTGCTTTCGCAGCAGAATATAGATGGCTCCGGCCCCGCCGTGTTTGGGTTGGGCCGTGCAGAAGGCCAGGACCACGCGTCTGAGCGGCTCTTTCGTCAGCCAGGTTTCGGTCTCGGTGCGCAGGATGGACTGGCCTCCGGGAGAGTTTTTTCCCCGTCCAGTGACCACGAGTACGCAACGGTATCCTTGGAGGTAGGATTCGCGGATAAAGAAGAGCAGGGAGTCCCGAGCCTGATCCGAGGTCATGCCGTGCAGGTCGAGGTGGGCGGCCACGCTGAGGGAACCAGCTTTGAGTTGTTGGAATATCTTGATATCCAGGCCGCGCACGTACCCGTACATGAACTCGTCGGTGTATTCGAGCTCGAACTCGATATCCCCGCGCATGAAACGGTCAAGATCATTTTTAGCCTCGTCCTCGGACGATACGGCGTTTTTCGGGCCAGTGGCGGTGGCCGGAGGCACCTGGCGGCCGCTTTCGCCGTCCATGGGCTTCACGCCCTGCATGGCGGCGAAAAAAAGTTCCTCATCCTGAGGGCCTTCATCGGGGTTGACTTTTTCCTTTGGAGGCTCATTTTTCTCGTAAGGAAGAGAATAGACATCGTCTTTTTGTTTCTTGAACTTGATCTGCTTGAGATCGCCAAGGTTGTTCATGCGTTTTTTGGTCATCATGTAACCTTACCTTTGGTCGAACCGAGTATATCCGAACCCTTATGGGTGGTGTCTGGTGCCGTCCGGCGAAGCAATCACTGGACTTCCGCGACGTGCTTGAGTAATGAGCCTGTTGCACATCATCAAAGCGAGGAATCACATGCTGACCATTGAAGACCTGCATGTCAACATCGGCGATAAAGAGGTCCTGCGAGGGATCAATCTCCAGATAAACGACGGGGAAACCTTCATACTGTTCGGGCCCAACGGATCGGGCAAAACGTCCCTGCTCATGACCTTGATGGGATTTACCGGCTACGAGGTGACCAAGGGCAAGATTATTTTCAAGGGGCACGATATTACCGAAGCCCCCATGTACGAACGCGCCCGTCTTGGAATGGGAATGTCCTTCCAGCGGCCGCCGACCATCCACGGCCTGCGTACCCGTCATTTGGTGCAGATGTGCGCCCGCAAGGGCGCGGTCAACCCTGACATGCTGGCCGAAATCGTCAACATGGGCGATTTCCTCGATCGCGACATCAATGCCGGCTTCTCCGGCGGCGAGATCAAGCGTTCCGAGCTTCTCCAGCTCATGGCCCAGCAGCCCGATCTGGTGCTCTTCGACGAGCCCGAATCCGGCGTAGACATGGAGAATATGCAGTTGGTGGGGCAGGTCGCCCGCGACGTGCTGGACGGCAAGTTCAGCGTCGCCCCCGACCTGAGCCTCAAGGAGCGCAAGGAGAAGGTCACGACCGCCGGGCTTATCATCACCCATACCGGGTACATTCTCGACTACGTGAACGCCGACCGGGGCCAGGTCCTCTATCATGGCCATCTGTGCTGTGAAGGTCGCCCCAGGGATATTCTGGACCACATCCGGCAGCATGGCTACCAGGAATGCGTCCGCTGCATGAACTAGCCGTCGGCATTGGAGAGATATAGATATGAGCAAAGTCGATCTGAAGGATTTCAAGTTTGACGGCCTCAAGCAGGAGGCCATTACCGATCTGAACGCCCTGTCCGACGCGGACAAGGACCAGCTTCTCATGGCTGGCGTGGTCTCTGACCTGTCCACCCGTTCCGCTTCCTATTTGCAGATGGACCAGTCTGCGGTTCATTGCCAGTCCAGGAACGAGGCCGTGGAGATCATGGACATCAAGGACGCCCTCAAGAAATACGACGGCCTCAAAGAGTATTTCTGGACCCTGGTGGACAAGGACAAGGACGAGTTCACCCGTTCCGCCTACGACAACCTGCACGGCGGTTACTTCATTCGGGTCAAGGCCGGGGCCAAGATCAAGGAACCCATCCAGTCCTGTCTCATGCTCAAGTCCGAGCATGTCGGTCAGAACGTTCATAACCTCGTGATAATCGAGGAAGGGGCCGAGGCGCACATTATCACCGGCTGTTCCGTGGCGCATGGCACCAAGGCCGGCGCGCATCTGGGCATTTCCGAGTTCTTCGTCAAGAAGAACGCGTCCCTGACCTTTACCATGGTTCACAACTGGTCCGAGTCCGTGGCTGTTCGGCCGCGTTCGGCGGGCATGGTGGAGGAGGGCGGCAAGTTCCTGAACAACTATGTTTTGCTCAAGCCTGTCCAGGATTTGCAGATGTACCCCGCGATCACCCTGAACGGCCCGGATTCCGTGGCCCGTTTCAACTCCGTGGTGGTGGCCACCGAAGGATCACATCTGGACATGGGCAACCGTGTCATCATGAATGCCCCGAACACCCGGTGCGAGATCATCGCCAGGACCATCGCCTCCGGCGGAACCATCATCAACCGGGGACACATCGCCGCGCATCACGTCCCGAGCAAGGGACATCTGGAATGTCAGGGCTTGATTCTCGGCGGGGGCCGCATTTGGGCCATCCCGGAATTGGACGGCACCGTGGAGGGCGTGGAGCTTTCCCACGAAGCCTCGGTGGGCAAAATCGCCCAGGAGGAGATCGAGTATCTCATGGCCCGCGGCATGGACGAGGATGAAGCCACCTCGACCATCGTGCGCGGCTTCCTTAATACCGATATCATGGGCTTGCCCGAGCGGCTGCAAAAGGAGATCGATAAACAGATCGAGGAATTGCAGTCTTCGGACGCCATGTAAAAAGAAAAGTCGCATACGCAGGGGCGGGGGCTTCGGCCACCGCCCCTTTTTTTTGCCGTGCGGGATTGGATTAGCCCTTGAACAAACTGAATTGACGTACTAATCAATGTTTTCCATCTTCTTGAAAAGAGACGCGACAGGGAGTGCCGAATGACGAAAAAGGAAGGAATCCTGCTGGCAGCTCAGGAATTGTTCGCTCGTTACGGTTATGCGGGCACGACCATGAAAATGGTCGCCGAGCAAGCCGGAGTGGCCTCGGGCCTGGTCTTTCATTATTACGAATCCAAAGAAAAGCTTTTTATGGTGGCCGGAGCCGGATTGATCGACAACATGGTTTCCGTTCTGCATCAGGCCACCGCCGGAACGGCCTCCGGCTGCGAGGCCATGGGCATTTTCGTTAAGGCCTACCTGGATTTCACCGCCGAGCATGAGAAAACGTTCCCCACGATCATCCGGTGTTCGCCCTTCAGCGACGATAACCCCGATCTGGATCGCGAGAGAATCGCCACCAAGTTCCTGGATTTGATAAACATCATCGAGGACATTCTACGGCGGGGGATCGAGGACGGCTCCATCCGCGAGATGCCGGTTCCCCAGACTGCGTTCATGATCTATGGGGTCATCGTGGGTGCGGTTCGTACCCGGTTCCTGACGCCCTACGATATCCCTGGACTGTATGCCGAGGCGCGGGAGTTCGTTCTGCGCAGCGTCTGCGCCTAACCGCTCGTCGCATCTATTTATGTCTGATTATAGAGGACATCTTGCCGGAGGGCTTTTTTTCGGCATCATGGGATTGGTGGGGGTGATCCTTCTTGGTTGGATGACCTTTGATCCGCTCCAGGCCGCCGGGTTGCTCGGCTTCTGTCTGCTTGGCGCGCTTTTCCCGGACGTGGACACCAATTCCAAGGGGCAAAATCTTTATTACGCCGTTTTCGTGCTCGTCGACCTGGGGTTGATTCTCAGGGGACTTTACGTCTGGGCCGCATGGTTCGGGCTTTTCTCCATGCTTCCGGCCGTGGGCTCCCACCGCGGCTGGACCCACACCTGGTGGGCCATGCTCCTTGTGCCGCTGCCCATCGTGGTCATCCCTTTCTTCATGCAGGAGCAAGGGCTGGCCCGTTACTTCGCGCCGTTTTACGCCGCTTTTGTGATCGGCTATTTCTCCCACCTGATCTTGGACGGAGAATTCAAGTAATTCCTGTGATAGAGACGTGATCGGCCCAGCCGGTTGCGGGTCAGCTTCGAAGCCCTTTGTACAGGGCCATGTATCGATCGGCCATGGCCTTGTCCGTGTACCCGGTGACCGATTCCGCGCCGTTGGCGACCAGCCGTTCGTTCAACTCGGGATCGTTGACCAGGCGGACGATGCTTGCCGCCAGATCGGCCGCGTCGCGGTTTTTGAAAACCAGTCCGTCGTGTTCATGGGTGACGAGTTCCAGGTTTGAGGGCAGATCCGATGAGATGACCGGAGTTCGGGTGGCCCAGCCTTCCTTGATGACCGCGTTGGACCCTTCGCCGTCCACGGAGGGGACGGTCAGGATATCGATCTCGGGCAGGACTTCTCGGCTGTCGCGGTATCCCAGGAAGAGGATCGAGTCGGCCAGACCGAGCTTTTCAGCTTGTCGTTTCAGGTCCTGCTGCATGGGGCCTTCGCCGGCGATCATGCACTGCCAGTTCGGCATGTCGGGAGACTTGCGCAGATGGGCCAGAGCCTCAATGAGGACTTCGAATCCCTTTTGGGAACTGAGTGCGCCCACCGCGCCCAGCGTCAGGACAGGGTGCCTGCGTGACTCGGAGGTGTACATGGTCGGATCGATGCCGCTGTGGATGACGGTGGTTTTCTCCTCCGGCACCCCGCAGTCCACCAGAACTTCCTGAATTTCGCGGCTGACGGCCACCAGGGCGTCGCCCATGAGGTATTTGTTCCGGCTCCAGCCCGGCTTGAGGCGGTAGGATACGCGTCGGCTGTGGACCAGACGGAACGTGTTGCGCAGTTTCTTGGCCAGAGCGGCCAGGGAAGCACCTTTGGCGTCGTTGGAATGCACCACATCGGGCTTGAAGGATTTTATGATCCCGAGCACCCGAAAAATGTTCATGGGGTTGTAGTCGTTGTGGGAGGGCAGTGCGGCGAAGGGGATGGAGTCGGCCTTCAACAGGGGAATCAACGGGGAATCCTCGGGCACCGCGACCAGGGGCTCAAATCCTTCGGCGCGATTCAGGGCGCGAGCCAGATAGTACACCTGGCGTTGTCCGCCGCGCATGATTCTGCCCAGGTCGAGTAACAAAACCTTCAACATAAACCTCTTTTATTTCAAAGCCCTCGCCGCAGTTTCAGCAACGGCTTCCAGGCTGGGGCAGACCGCGAATCCGGCTCTGCCCATGGTTTCGAGCTTGTCCTTGATGCCGCCGCCCGAGTCCAGAATGGCCCCGGCGTGGCCCAAACGTTTGCCCGCAGGTGCGGTCTGTCCCGCGATGAAGGAGATGACCGGCTTGTTGAATCCCGTGCGGACGACGTATTCAGCCAGATTCTCTTCCGCCTGTCCACCGATTTCACCAAGGACGATCACGACCTTGGTTTCGTTGTGATTGCGTATCATTTCGAACATATCCACGAAATTGATCCCGATGAAGGGGTCGCCGCCGATGCCTACGCACAGGGATTGCCCGATACCAGCCCGGGTCAGACGGTCGGCCACTTCGTATGTCAAGGTGCCGCTGCGGGAGAGAATGGCCACGGGGCCGGGCGAGAAAGGCCGGGTGGGCATGATGCCTATCTTGGTCTGTCCGGGCACGATGATGCCCGGCGTGTTCGGGCCGACGATTCTGGTGGGCGACCCTTTGGCCCGCGTAAAGGCTGCCAGCATGTCGTGCTGGGTGATGCCTTCGGTGATGCACACGGTCCACGGAATTTCGTTGGCGACGGCTTCGGCCACGGCGTCGGCGGCCATGCGCGGAGGCACGAAAATGATGGAAGCGCCGATTTTTCCGGCGCGGGCGGCTTCGGCGATGGAGTTGTAGACCGGGACGCCGAGCACTTCCTCGCCGCCCTTGAATGGAGTCACGCCAGCCACCACATTGGCTCCGTATTCCAGCATGAGCTGGGTGTGCAGCCGCCCCTCGCGCCCGGTGATGCCCTGAACGAGGATGGGAGTGCCCTTGTCGATGTTGAACACCGCGTCGCACGAATAATTAGCGGGCTCGGGACCGGGGCCGAGGGGCAGGTCCAGAGGGGCCGGAAATTCCACGGCCGGGGTTTGGGCTGGCCTGATGGTGTCCAAAATCCCGATGGCCGCCTGCATGTCTTCGGCCATATGAAGGTTGTCCACATCGAGTTTCCGGAGAACCCGCAAGCCTGCTTCGGCGTCCTTGCCGGACATGCGGACCACGATGGGTTTTTGCGGGGATTCGCCTCCTAGCGCTCCTTTCAGGGCGAGGGCGACTTTTTCGCAGGAGAGTATTCCGCCGAAGAGGTTGATGAAAATGGTTTGGACTTGGTCGTCGCCGAAGAGCAACTCAAGGGCGGTTTCCATGCGTTTCTGGTCGGCGGCTCCACCCAGATCGAGGAAATTGCTGGCAGGCAGGCCCGAGAAATTGAGCAAGTCCATGGTGGCCATCGCCAGTCCCGCGCCGTTGACCATCAGCCCGACCCAGCCGGGGAGCCGGACGAATGAGAGGCCTGCGTCTCGGGCCATGTTTTCTTCGTTGGTGGCGTGTTCGCGCTGGTAAAATACCTCGGTCCCGGGATTAAGCTCGGCGAAGTTGTCGTCCATCTCCACCTTGCCGTCCAGCGCCACCAGCCGGTTGTCCGGGGTGATAATCAGGGGATTGATCTCGGCCATGAGCAATCCATTGTCGAGCATACACCCGAACAAGGTGGTCAGAAGCTCCTGGAAGGGCTGGAACTGTTCCCTGCCCAGGCCGAGATGAAAAAAAGCGGCCCTGATCTGATGCGGGACAAGGCCGCCCGGCAGGGTGATCCGTTGGACCAACAGGTTGTCCGAGCCAAGCTTTTCGATCTCCACCCCCCCCTGGCGACCGGTGGTGAGCAGGATGCAGCGGTGCTCGCGGGAGACAGTGAGGGAGAGGTAGAATTCTTGCTCAATGGCTTCGCCCGGCTCCACACGGATGAATGGTACCGTTTCGCCCTTGATGGAACGGTTGAACAATTTCCGGGCCTTGTCCGGGAATTCAGCGGGATCGTCGATGCGCAGGATGCCTCCGGCCTTGCCGCGTCCGCCGGATAGTACCTGGGCCTTGAGGAACCAGGGCAGGGGAAAGTCTGAGGAGAAGCCGTCCTCTTCCCCGGGGAAGACGGCCGCGCCCTGTGGCACGGGGATGTGGGCCTTTTCGAAGAGGAGTTTGCTTTTGTGCTCGTTGAGTAACATGACAGGCTCCTGGTCTTGGCTTATGGGTCGGTGAAACCTTAGTTGGTTTAAGCGGTTGAATCAATGTAAATATATTGACCATGGCATGATTTGAGGAGAAAATGCATAATGAGGGTGAAAAAACGCCCGTAATCGGAGGAAACATGTCGGACCTCAGTGATTTTGCCGATCAGTTGCATACGGATGTTATTTCGGACATGGCCGAGAGTTTCTTTGGCGGAAGGAAGGAGCTGGATAATGCCCTGGAGGCATATTCCAGCATGGTCAAGGAGCTCCTGCCCGTAATCGAGCATATGTTTCAGGCGGCCGCGACCCTGCGGTTGTTGCTGCTGGACGACGCCGGGGCCGACGCGTTTTGCGTCGAACTCGGCATCGATCCGTCGCGCATTCCGCAGGCCGAGGGGGCTCCGATTCTAGTTCGCGAGTCCCTGCCGTTTTCCATGACCGGCGGAGGGCGGTACAACGACTGCGTGACTTTGGCCTATCAGGGGCTTCACGAGGCGATTCGGGAGTATCTCCACGGACGGCACTACGACGACCCCGATCAGTCGGGACGCAAACGACTGACCATGCACTACCGTCGTCTTAAGGAGATCGCCGAGATCATCAATGAGAAGATTCACAAGGCCAACAACGAGCGGTCCGTGTCCACGGTGTTGCGCGAAGTGAAGCGGCTGGACCCCGTACAGATGGAGCGGGAGGAGATGCTTGGCGACGTGGTGTACGGCGACGGGTGTGGGAAGGACCCGGATATGTGTTTCGTGCCGATCGATTTCGACGGGTATCAGTTCCCCGAGGTGGAGGAGTTGCCTTCACCCAAGGAGGTTAAACCGGCCGTCAAGCGGTTTTGCTCGCGCCTTTATGCGGAAAGGAAGGATGCGGTTCGCGAGGCCATCGACGTGTTCACCGGGCGATGAGTCCCGTCCGTATTACGCGTTGATTCGCGCGAGGATGGTTGCCAGCGTTTCGTTGACCGCGTGTTCCGGGACCTGGCAGGTCCCCACGGCCCTGTGACCTCCGCCGCCAAGGGAGAGCATCAAGTCGCCCACATCCACCGCGCTTGTTCTGTTAAGGATGGAATGCCCCACGGCGATGACCACGTTCTGTTTCTTGAATCCCCAGATGACGCGGACGCTGATGTTGCACTCCGGAAACAGGGTATAGATCATGAACCTGTTGCCGCAATACAGGCGGTCCTGGTCGCGCAGGTCCACGAGCACCGCGTCGCCGTGCGTCCTCGCATTGCTATTGAGCATGGCGATGTAATCGTCGCGATCCGCGAAATACCTGTCCACGCGCTCTCTGACGTCGTCGATTTCAAGAATTTCTTCCGCTGACAAGGTGCGGCAATGCTCAATCATGTCGAGCATGAGCTGGTAATTGCTGATGTGATAATTTCGATATCGTCCCAGCCCGGTCCTCGGGTCCATGATGAAGCCGAGCAGTATCCAGCCTGAAGGATCGGTTATTTCGTCCATGGTCAGATCGGCTGAATCCATTTTGTCCACGGCTTTGACGAACTCGGCATAGGAGGCGGGGAATTTGTCCGGCCCGTAGTATTCGTAAACCACCCGGGCGCAGCTCGGCATAGGGCTGCTCGCACCCTCGAAATCGAACTGGCCCAGCCGGTCCATCTCGCTGGTGTGATGATCGAACCACAGTCCGCAGCCTTCGACGTAGGGCACGTTGGCGAGGACGTCGTTGGCGGTCACTTCAACACGGCCGTCCTGTAAATCCTTGGGGTGGGCGAAAAGATAATCGTCAATGATGCCGAGCTGTTTGAGGAGGGCGGCGCAGGCAAGGCCGTCAAAATCGGATCGGGTGACAAGTCTCATGCGGGATTCTCCATGTGTCACGGGAGGTTGGCGGCAAAATCGTGTTCCCTGTCAAAACAGTCGCATTATTAGTCGGGTAATGAATATTTGTCAAAAATGACCACAATGCGGATCAGGCGTTCCGCAAGGCCTGGGCGCGAAGCATCCGCAGCTTTTCGCCCGAGGCTGATCCGTGATTCCTGTCTTCGGGGGCGAGTTGGACGGGAAGGATGATTGCCAATTCCCTGGCGGCGCGCTCGCCGTAATCCTCGCCGTGGTCCGCCTGAACCAGCTTGAAAAGGGGGGCCAGGACGCGGGAAAGATGCAGGTCCATGAGCAGGTCGACCCGGGTTGCCGGGCGCAGTTGTCCGTATCGGGCCGCGATCATGTGCCAGCGGGCCGCTTTGACGCCTGCCGTCTTGTATTCGTTGGACATTCGCAGCCGCAGGGCGACTGTTTCAGCCAGGGGAGCGCCCGCAAGGTCGTGCCCGTAGTGGCGGGGCAGCCGTTCCGGTGGAGTCAGGGTCTTGCCCAGGTCGTGGCATAGGCCCATCCAGACGGCGATGGGATCACCGGCCAGATCGTCCATGATCCGGCAGGTGTGTGTCAGCGCGTCGCTGTTGTGATACGGGGCGGGACCCGCCGGGATGGAACGGGCAATGTCAAATTCCGGAAACCACGGCAGCAGGCAGTCCGCCTCGGCCAGGAGACGCAGAAAATTGCCAGGCTTCGGGCTTTCGAGTCCCTTGCGCAGTTCTGGCCCGATACGATCCGCCGAAAGGCCTTCAAGAAGTCCTTCGCGGTTGGCGTCGCGCATGGCCCGGACAAGCTCCGGGTGCGGGGTGAATTCCGGCAATTGGGCGGCGAACCGGGCTGCGCGGAAGACGCGCAAGGGGTCTTCCTTCATGGAATGTTCGGAGGCGGGGCGCAGGATGCGACGCTTGATGTCGTCCAATCCCTGGGGATGGAGGATGAGTTCACCTTCCTCGGAGAGCAGTTGCGCATTGACAGTCAAGTCCCGGGCTTTTAATTCTTCTTCAAGGGAGTCCGCCCTTGGGAAGGAAAACTCGATGCCGTTTATCAGGAAAATCGGGAAGGTGCGGCCTACTTCGCGGGCCTTGGGAAAGGCTCGGCGAAATTCCTCGCGGGAGGAGTCCATGACGAGGTAATCCCTGTCGTGCAATGGCCTGCCGAGCAGGAGATCGCGGACCGCGCCGCCAGCCAGGTATAATTTCATTGCCCATGTCTAGCACAAGGTAACTCATGCTTCCACAAGGAATTTTTCTCATGGAGCCGGAGGATGGCGTCACTGCGGCCACGCATCCGCTGTGGCAGGCGGATTTGCGCGTTCTTGAGCCCTGGACGTACTGCCCTGAACAGGACGCGGTTCCGCCCGGCTGGCGGAAAAGCCCCGGAGGGACGGGAGAGACCCTGGTCGTGACCGAGTCCTGTTCCAGCTCCATGGAGTTGGCGGCCCGGATGGTTGCCGAAGGAATGCTCGGTTCATGGGGCGCAGTGGTTTGCGCGCGTCAGACCATGGGGCGCGGCCAGTTGCGGCGTCCGTGGGCGTCGCTTCCGGGCAACATGCACGCCTCCATCGTTCTTCCGCCGTCGCCTGCCGGAGGAATGTGGGCAGACGCCATGTCCGACCTTCTTCCTCTCGTCGTTGGCCATGTGGTCAGCGAGGTTCTGACGGACCTCGGGGCGGATGTTCAGATCAAATGGCCAAACGACATTCTTCAAGGAGGCCGGAAGGTTGGCGGGATGCTGATCGAGGAGCGAAACAACACGTCCATTGTCGGCGTGGGCCTCAATCTCGCCGATAGTCCTGACGATGCGAGGATGCGCGAAGATCGTTCGGTTCCGGCCGCAAAAGTCCGACTGCCGTTCTTTTCCGGGGGGCCTGTATCTCTCCTCAGTCGGCTTGTAAACCATGGGAAAAGCGTGTATGCAGCAATACTCGACGAGATTCCACCCCCTCGATTCATCTCTATGTTCGAGAGCAAACTCGCCTGGTTCGGACGAACTATCTTGGTCAGGGAAGGAGACGATAACTCCTATGAGGCTGTCTTGGCAGGCCTCTCCTTGAGTGGTGGACTTGTTTTACGTCGTGGGGGAGAAGAATCGGTGCTGTATTCAGGGTCGATTTCTCCTCTTTAAGTCCCGCATGGGGCGGGACGGGTCAACAGTGTTTTTTATCAGTCATTTCTGTCTAGGAGACCAGTGAGATTCATGCAGCCGAAGTCCTTTGAACAGGTACTCGAAGAGGTCAAGGGGAAGCGGATACTGGTGGCCAACCGGGGCATCCCGGCAAGGCGCATCTGCCGTTCCATAACCGAAATGTTCAACGCCAAGGCGATAATGACCGCCACCGACGTTGATAAAACCTCTCCGGCATCCTCCGGGGCCAACGAACTCCTGATGCTCGGCTCCGATCCCCGTGCGTATCTTGACCAGGACAGGATTATTCGTGAGGCCAAGGCGAACAACGTGGTCGCCATTCATCCCGGTTGGGGATTCTGTTCCGAGGACGACTCCTTCCCGGCCCGTTGCGCCAAGGAAGGAATTATTTTTATCGGCCCGGAGCAGGAGCCCATGCGTATCCTCGGCAACAAGGTCGCCGTGCGCAAATTGGCCATCGAACAGGGCGTGCCCGTGGTGCCCGGTTCCGAAGGGGCTGTATCCATTCCCGAGGCGCGCAAGATCGCCCAGGAGATCGGTTTCCCGGTGATGCTCAAGGCCGAAGGCGGCGGCGGTGGCCGTGGCATTTACGAGGTCTACCAGGAGGAGGATCTCGAAAACGCCTTCTCCAAGGCTTCGGCCCTGGCCCAGGCGTCTTTCGGCAACCCGCGTCTCTACGTTGAAAAGCTGTTGACCTCGATCCGCCACATCGAAATTCAGGTCATCGCCGACAAGTACGGCAATGTTTTCTGTCTGGATGAACGCGACTGTACGGTTCAGCGCAATCACCAGAAACTTATCGAGATCACGCCGTCTCCCTGGCCCAAATTCACCCCCGAGTTGCGCGCGCAGCTCAAGGAATATGCCCGTCGACTCGTTTCGGCCGTAGGCTATTACTCCCTGGCCACCGTCGAGTTCCTGGTAGACAGCGAAGGGGTGCCGTACCTCATCGAGGTCAACACCCGGCTTCAGGTGGAGCACGGCATCACCGAGTGCCGCTACGGCATTGACCTGGTCGAGGAGCAGATCGCCATCGCCTTCGGCGCCAAGCTGCGCCTGAGCGAGGAACATACGAAACCGTTCCAGTGGGCCATGCAGTGCCGCATCAACTGCGAGGACCCGCAAAAGCATTTCGAGCCCAACTCCGGGCGTATTACCCGATACGTGTCCCCCGGCGGCCAGGGTATCCGCATCGACTCCTGCGTGGGCGACGGCTACCGTTTCCCGTCCAACTACGACTCGGCGGCTTCGCTGCTCATCGCCTACGGCAACAGCTGGAAAAAGGTTGTGGCTCTGATGAATCGCGCTCTGCGCGAATACATGATCGGCGGTGTGAAGACGACCATTCCCTTCCATCGCAAGATCATCGACCACAAGAAGTTCGTCGAAGCGGATTACGATACCAATTTTGTCCGCCAGAATTACGCCGAGTTGATGGATTATTCCGACCGCGAGCCGGATTCCCTGCGCTTGACGAAGCTGGTTGCCGAGATTTCCGCTCTCGGCCACAACAAGTATGTCCAGCTCGGCGAATACCGGGGACGCGAGGACAGACGGGTAGGCCGTTTCCATCTGGCCGAGCCGCCCGAGGTTTCCTCCTGGTTCGAGCCGCGCTTCTCGCGCAAGATGGACCGCGAAGCCATTCTGGATACCCTGCGCACCGACCGCGAGGCCGGGATCATCCACATGACGGACACCACGACCCGGGACATTACGCAGTCCAACAGCGGCAACAGATTCCGTCTGGCCGAGGATCGCATCATCGGACCCTCGCTCGATCAATGCGGTTTCTTCTCCCTGGAGAATGGCGGCGGCGCGCACTTCCACGTGGCCATGCTCGCCAACATGACCTATCCGTTTACCGAGGCGGCCGAGTGGAACAAGTTCGCGCCCAATACCCTTAAACAGATTCTCATTCGGTCCACCAACATCCTTGGCTACAAGCCGCAGCCCAAGAATGTCATGCGGCTGACCGGCGAGATGATAAACGAGCATTACGAAGTCATTCGCTGTTTCGACTTCCTCAATCATGTCGACAATATGCGGCCATTTGCCGAAGTCGCCATGGCTTCGAAGCGTAACATCTTCGAGCCCGCCATTTCCCTGTCCTGGGCCAAGGGCTTCGACGTGGAACGCTACCTGACCGTGACCGACGAGATCCTCCGCATGTGCTCCGAGGCTGCGGGCGTCACCAGGAAGCAGGCGGAGAAGATGATTATTCTCGGCCTCAAGGACATGGGCGGCGTTTGCCCGCCCCGGTTCATGCGCGAGCTCATTACTTCCATTACCAAGAAATATCCCGAGCTGGTCATCCACAGCCATCGCCATTACACCGACGGCCTGTTTGTCCCGACCATGGGCGCGGCCGCCAAGGCCGGAGCGCACATCGTGGACGTCGCCATCGGCGCGAGTGTCCGCTGGTACGGCCAGGGCGAAGTCCTGTCCACGGCGGCGTACATCGAGGATGAGATGGGTCTGAAAACCCACCTCGACAAGGATATGATTCGAGCCACTAATTTCCGGCTCAAGCAGATCATGCCGTACTACGACCGCTACACCGCTCCGTACTTCCAGGGGATCGATCATGACGTGGTCCGTCACGGAATGCCGGGCGGAGCGACTTCCTCCTCCCAGGAGGGCGCGCTCAAGCAGGGCTACATCAAGCTTTTGCCCTACATGCTCAAGTTTCTGGAAGGCACCCGCAAGGTGGTGCGTTACCATGACGTCACGCCGGGTTCCCAGATTACCTGGAACACCGCGTTTCTGGCCGTGACCGGCGCGTTCAAGCGTGGCGGCGAGCGGGAAGTGCGGCGGTTGCTGAATATCCTGGACATCGTCACCCTGTGCGGCGAGGAGGAACTGACCGATCTCGAACGCGAAGCGCGTCTCGATCTGTACCGCGATTCCAATGACGCTTTCCGCAATCTGCTGCTCGGCAAGTTCGGCAAGCTGCCCCTCGGCTTCCCGGCCGACTGGGTTTACCAGTCCGCCTTCGGTTCCGGTTGGGAAACGGCCGTTAAGGAGCGCACCGAGGCTTCGCCGCTGACCACTCTTCAGGATGTGGACCTTGCGGCCGAGAAAAAGGCGCTGCGGTCCCGGCTGCATCGCCAGCCCACCGAGGAAGAGTTCATCATGTATCTCAACCATCCGGGCGACGCCATCAAGACCGTCGACTTCTGCGAGAAGTTCGGCAACGTCAACAACCTTCCCGTGGATGTCTGGTTCGAGGGACTGGAGAAGGGCGAGGTCCTGGAGTTCCAGGGCAATTGCAAGAAGCCGCACATCATGCGCATCCTGGACATCTCCGAGCCGGATGAGAACGGTATGACCGTGGTTCGTTACGTGCTCGACTCCGAGATCATGAGCCATCAGGTCAAGGTGGCCGAGGCTGAGGTCGGGGGCAAGGACGCCATCGAGATGGCGGACCCGTCCAACGTATTCCAGGTGGGTTCGCCCAGCAACGGCGACCTGTGGGTCACCCATGTCCGTCCCGGCGATCGCGTCAAGGCGGGCGAGGAACTGCTCAACATCTCCATCATGAAGCAGGAGAAGGCCGTCCTGGCTCCTGTGGCGGGCATGGTCCGTCGGGTCATCAAATCCGCCAATTACACCGAGGATAAGAAGATGGTCCCGGTGGTGGAAGGGGAGCTTCTCGTGGAACTCGGACCCGAGGCGGGCACCTGTCCCACCTGCAAGGTCGACGTTCCCATGGAGGATTACAACTTCTGTCCCAACTGCGGTCAGAAATTGTAAAAAAATAATCAGGACCGTTAAATTGGTCTGAATTGTCCATCCGCCGTACTGCGGAAAGGACAACTGGTAAATATAAGGGCCGACGCGTCGCAATGGCGTGTCGGCCTTTGTTTTTCGGGGAAAGGATAATTCTCGAATCAGCGGATTGTGACAGATATATGACTCTTTTAATGGAACGATTGGTTCAATGGTTGGACCAATTGTTTCGTTGACGAAGCCGATTATAACCCGTAAGCGGGAATTCGAAACTCAGGTTTTGATTGTTCTTTTTTGATGATTCAAAAATGAGAGCGCCGTGAGCTTGGGGGATGGAACTGGTTGAGATTCCGTCCGATCCGCACGGTAATACCAGGAGGAAGAGATGGCCAAAGCCAAGAATGACGCAACGGAAAACGCACCGGCGGCCAAAGCTAAAAAGGCCGATGCCAAAGTGGAGAGCCTCAAACAGAAGCTCGTCCTTAATGGTGCCGAGATCAAGAAGATCGGCGAGGACGCCGAACTGCTGGTCGGCGGCAAAAACTACAACACGGCCATCATCAGCCAGGTGCCCGGCATTCGGGCTCCGGAATTCCGGGCCATCTCCTCGAACGCCTTCCACATCCTTCTCGACGAGACCAAGGTTAACGCCGCTGTTGTCCGTTCGACTGTGGATAAGGAATACAACAAGATCGACTGGTACTCCGACGCGGTCAACGAGGATTCCGATTATCTTCAGCAGTTCGTTCGCCAGGTAGGCAAGCGGATTCGCGAGGAGTCCAAGAAGCAGTCCGGCACTCTGATTCGTCTGCGCACATTCATCAACAATGTGGTCGAGGGCTTCGCCACTTCTCCCGAAGGTATCGACCAGCTGCGTATGCGTTCGGTCCTGGTTCAGTCGGCCATCCTGTCCGTTGAGATGCCCGAGGAGGTCGGCAAGGAAGTCAAGGCCGCCTACAAGTCCATCTGCAAGGAAGCCGGACTGGACGATGTCCCCGTGGCCGTGCGTTCCTCTGCGGCGGGTGAGGACAGCCGCAAGAAGGCTTTTGCCGGTCTTCAGGACACATACCTTAATATAGTGGGTGCGGAGGAGTGCCTTGAGGCGTACCATTGGGATTGCGCTTCGGCCTACAACCTGCGTTCCATGACCTATCGCCGCGAGGCCATTCTCGATGCCATCACCAAGGCCGAGAAGACCGGCGACGATTCCATCGCCGAAAACGCCAAGAAGGAGTGGGCCATCGAGCACACCTCCTTGTCCGTGTGCATCATGCGGATGATTAACCCGGTTATTTCCGGCACGGCGTTCAGCGCGGATACGGCCACCGGCTGCCGGGGCACGGACCGCAACGACCTGGTCTCCATCGACGCCAGCTATGGTCTGGGCGAGGCTGTGGTCGGCGGCATGGTCACCCCCGACAAGTTCTATGTCTTCCAGCGCGAGGGCGGCCGCGAGGTGGTCATTCGTTACATGGGCTGCAAGGAACGCAAGATCGTCTACAAGGAAGACGGCAGCGGCACCCATGTGGTCAAGGTCCCCGACAACGAGGTCTTCCGTTGGGCGTTGTCCATCGCTCAGGCCGAGACCGTGGCCGAGGGAGTGCGCAACATTTCCAAGGCTTACGACGGCATGATTATGGATACCGAGTTCTGCATCGACAAGACCGATAGGCTTTGGTTCGTGCAGGCTCGTCCCGAGACCCGCTGGAACGAAGATTTCGAGCAGCATCCCAACACCATTTTCATGCGCCGCCTCGAAGTGGACAAGAAGGCCCTTGATTCGGCCGAAGTCATTCTCGAAGGCAACGGCGCTTCCCGCGGCGCTGGCCAGGGTACCGTCAAGTACCTTCGCTCCGCCCTGGAACTGAACAAGATCAACAAGGGCGACATCCTGGCCGCCGATCGTACCGACCCGGACATGGTTCCCGGTATGCGCATAGCTTCGGCCATCCTGGCCGACGTGGGCGGCGACACCAGCCACGCGGCCATTACCTCGCGCGAGCTGGGCATCCCGGCCATTATCGGCATTCAGCGTCTCGAAGCCCTGCGTTCCCTGGAAGGGCAGCAGGTCACCGTTGACGGTTCCCGCGGCAAGGTCTACCGGGGCGAACTGCCCCTGGTCGAAGTGGGCGGCGAGATCAACGTCGGCGAACTGCCTGCCACCAAGACCAAGGTCGGCCTGATTCTGGCCGACGTGGGCCAGGCCCTGTTCCTGTCCCGCCTGCGCCGGGTGCCCGATTTCGAGATCGGCCTCCTGCGCGCCGAGTTCATGCTCGGCAACATCGGCGTCCATCCCATGGCCCTGGAAGCCTATGACAAGGACACCCTGAATGATCTGGTGGAAGAGAAGCTCCAGGAAATGGATCATCATCTGACCAAGGTCATGAAGGAGCAGCTTGATTCCGGTTTGATTACCATGCCGCTCAAGTTGCGCGAATACGTCGGCCTGATTACCGGCCTGACCCATCGCATGGAGTCCCTGGCCGAGCAGGAGGGTGCCCGGAGCACCGACGAGGTGCTTGCCATGCACCGCCGTCTCCGCGAAATGGACCACAAGCTCGACGAGCACATCTCCCACGCCACCGAACGGCTGGACGTTCTCAAGACCTCCATCGACCCCGAGGCCCACGTGGCCGTCGTTCTCGGCTACCACGACATGCTTGAGCCCACTCCGACGGTTCGCACCGAGGCGTGGAAAATCCGCCAGCAGCATGAGAAGACCGTGGCCGAATATGTGGCTCGCCTCAAGGATGATCCGGATTTCGTGGCCTACATCGACAAGATCACCCGTCTGCGCGAGGAAGTGGCCCTCAAGATGGGCCTGAAGTCCGAGATGGACGAGGTGGCGACCCTGCCCGACCGCATCCGCAGGCTGTTGGAATCTCGCGGATACACCACCGGCAAGGAGAACTACATCCAGACCCTGGCCCAGGGCCTGGCCCTGTTCGCCATGGCCTTCTACGGCAGCAACATCGTCTACCGGACCACCGACTTCAAGTCCAACGAGTACCGCAATCTGCTCGGCGGCTTACTGTTCGAAGCTCATGAGGACAACCCCATGATCGGCTACAGGGGTGTTTCCCGCAACATTCACGACTGGGAACTCGAAGCCTTCAAGTTGGCGCGCGGCATCTACGGCGGCACCAACCTGTCCATCATGTTCCCGTTTGTCCGCACCCTGGAAGAGGCCCGCTCCATGAAGCGGTACCTCAAGCAGGTCCACAACCTGGAATCCGGCAAGGACGGGCTGAAGGTCATCCTCATGGCCGAAATCCCGAGCAACGCCGTGTTGTGCAAGGAATTCCTCAAGGAAGTGGACGGATTCTCCATCGGTTCCAACGACATGACCCAGATGGTTCTGGCCACCGACCGTGACAACGCCAGCCTTCAGCACATCTACGATGAGGAAGATCCGGCCGTTATCTGGGCCATTCTGTCCGCCATTTTCGCTGGTCAGAAGGTTTGCAAGAAGGTCGGCTTCTGCGGCCAGGGCGTATCCAACAGCGTCATTCTGCGCGGCCTCGTGACCATCGCGGGCATTGTTTCCGCTTCGGTCGTGCCCGATACCTATCACCAGACCAAGCATGACATCGCTGCGGTCGAGGCCGAGAACATCAAGACTCGTGATCTCGGCAAGTGGCTCAAGAAGCAGCACATGGTCAAACTGCAGCACCTTCTTGAGGAGAACAGCTACGGCCATATTCTCAAGAAGTACAAGTCTCCCGAGGACTTCATGGAGTGGTACGAGGGTGAGCTCGACAGGTTCAGCGAGCAGCTCCGTGACCATATGGAGACTCCGAAGGAAGAGTTCTACCGCCAGGAAATGGAGCAGTTCCGATCCATCTTCCACAAGCCGGTCATCTACGCCAGCTGGGATTGGAGCAACACTGTCGAAGACGCTCTGCACCATGCGGGTTTCTCCTCCTTCGAAGAGCAGGAAGCGGCCCTGGAGATGCAGCGCAAAAAGCAGTGGTAGCAACTGCTTGAACAGCAATAAAAAGGCCCCGACCGCAATGGTCGGGGCCTTTTCGTTTGCAATGAGACTGGTCAGGCTATCTTGTCGGTGATTACGCCAATGCCCGTGTCCGCAGCCGCTGCGTGAACGGCCTGTTGGATGTCGGTGTCCGTTCCAGTGGAATTGAAGTCCGGGCCGGTTCCAATATAATCTTCGGTGCGGGAGGCGACCTCAAGGCCCGCAACGGCCTGTTCCCGATTGTGAATGGCTTCGGAGGCGTCCATGCCCGAGGCCATTTCGTCATGGTGGTCCCGTATGGACTTCGGGCCCTGGCTCTGGTTGTCCCAAGCCATCCCCTGTATCGTGTCCGTGGAAATGCTGATGTCCGACATGGGGCCTCCGTCGTTGGGCTGTGTGTACTACTTCTATGCCCAAGCCCCGGTGCGTTGGCAAGCTTACGGGAAAAGACCGACGCGCGAAACGCCCCCGGCCGGTTGACCGGGAGACGGAATTATGGCTGTGCGGGAATCGGCTAGGACATCCGGTCCAAGAACCCCTGTCCCAGGTCCTTTAGCGACTTTGTCAGCTTAATCAATTCGTCGTCCGGAATCTTGCGGATGGTTTTTCCCTCGGAATCAACCACCTCGACCTGGATCGTGTCGTTGTTTTCCAGGACGTTGAACTTGAGTTTGACGTTGTTCGCCTTCAAATGTTCCTCGGCCTCGGCGATCAGGGTGTCCAGCTCCTCGCGGGTTGGATTTTCCGATTGCCTGTCCGCCTGCGCCTTGCTCTGCGCCATGACCGTGTCATTGCGCGGAATCGAGCCGTCCGGAGCGTCCTGCTTTGGCACGGCCCGTCCCTGAACGACGCTCTCCGAACGCGAATCCTGCTTCATGTCGATATTCATAACGGGGATATTCATGGTTTCCCTCCCTGGTCTTGCACGAATCATCCCTACCTGGGTTGCCTCTTACGTTCGATATCGGCGTAAAGTTCGGAATCTTTAGAGCGTAGGGTGATTCATCCCGTAATTTACTTGCGCGGTAGGAATAGTGTTAGTTATTGACGCTAAGTAGATAATCAAATACGATCTCACTGTTTTTCTATCGGATTGTAACATACCGTTTTGTTTGGGGCTTTCGAGGTCATCCGAGCATAGGGTAGTATTCGGTTTTTCCCTTTAACCCCGTTGAGAGGCAATGCCGTTTTTCCTGAAGCACTACTTCGATCCGGACTGGGACCCGGCCAAGCTGAAGCCGGAGGAGCAGGCGGACGGGAGTGTGGATCACCATGAGCGTCAGTTCGTCAAGAACGTGGCCGCCGGGGATCTTATCGCCGAATGGCTTCCATTGGAGGAGGCTGGAGAAGAACTCGACGAGCGGTTCGTGTTCGAGGAAAAGGCGTTTCCAGCGGGAAGGGGCACGGGCATACGGCGTGAGTCTCCGGACAAGCTCTTCGCAGCCGTGGACGGATATGTCTGCTACAAGGAAGGCCGGATTCTCGTTCGTAATCCGCTGACGGTTCACTCCGATATCGACTACCACACCGGCAATGTCGATTTCGTGGGCAGCGTGGTGGTGGAAGGTGCTGTTCGAACAGGATTTTCCGTTGAGGCGGCGGACGACGTTCGGGTCAATGCCCAGATCGAAGGCGCCACTGTCACGGCTCGCGGGAATCTGGACTGCCGCGGGGGCGTCAAGGGCGGCAAGGAAGCGCTGCTCAGGGCCTCCAAGGATATGCGGCTCGCTTTTTGCGAATATGCCACGTTACTCGCGGGAGGCGACATACTCGTCAAGGGGGCGTTGATGCACAGCGACGCCTACGCTGGTAAACGACTGGCGGTGGGCGGACGACTTACCGGCGGGAGTATCTGTGCCTACAAGTACATTTACGTGGGCGGGCAGCTCGGCGGCGGCATGGACACGGACACGTCCCTGATCCTGGGATACCAGCCTGCGCTGTTGTATGCCGACCAGCGTTACAATCAAAGAATCAAGGTCCTGCATGAGGACATCGCCTTTTTCGAGAAGGCGTTGAACAGGGGCGAGGAATTTCGTGCCGAGTACGAGCCTCGGTTGGAGTCTGCCCGTAGTGAGTTGGAATTGCTCAAGGACATGAAGGTGGAGCTGTGGGACGGCATCTATGCCACCGAACGGCTGGATGATTGCCGGGTTCTGGTGCCCGGCGTTGTCAGGCCGGGCGTGGAGATCTGTATCGGCTCGGCTTATTACAGAGTGGATGATTTTCTGGAAGACGTTTTTTTCTACTACGATAACGGTGAAGTGAAGTATGGCGCTTCAACCGGGAAAATGAAGAAATAGCATATGGATATCGCAACTCTTATCGGTCTGGCCGGTGCCTTTGGTCTTGTCTTCACCACGATTTTTATGGGTGGCAACGCAGCGGGATTTCTTGATGTTCCCTCCATCGTCGTCGTTATCGGCGGCACGTTCGCCGTTACCTTCGTGATGTTTCCAATGGGCGTGGTCATCAATGCCTTCAAGGTCGGCATGAAGACGCTCATGTTCAAGTCTTCCGACCCGCAGGACATCATCAAGCTGATTACTTCCCTTTCCGACAAGGCCCGTAAGGAGAGTCTGGTTTCCCTGGAAAAGGTCAACATTGACGATGCGTTTCTCAAGAAAGGGGTGATGCTTGTCGTTGACGGTTCCAGTGAAGGGCTTGTTCGCTCCGTCATGGAGATCGAGCTTGAATTCATGAAGCAGCGGCATCGCCAGGGGCAGGCCGTTTTCAAGGGCATGGGGACCATGGCTCCTGCTTTCGGCATGATCGGTACCCTCATCGGCTTGGTGAACATGCTTTCCAACCTGTCGGACCCTTCGTCCATCGGACCGGCCATGGCTGTGGCCCTGCTGACCACCTTCTACGGGGCCATCATGGCGAACTGCGTTTTTCTGCCCATGGCCACCAAGCTTGAAGAACGGTCCTCTGAGGACGTTCTGTTCATGCAGATAATGATTGAGGGCGTTTCGTCCCTGCAGCGCGGCGACCATCCTTCGGTGGTCAAGGAGAAGCTGCAGGCGTTTCTGTCCCCGGCGCTGCGCGAAAACGCGTAGTATCCGGCATTCGGAGGACCCATGGCCAAGGCCGAGGAAGTCATACGCAGAAAACCGCCGGAGGATCCTCCCGGCGATGAGGGATTGCCGCCGTGGATGGCGACTTTCGCCGACATGGTCACGCTGCTCCTGTGCTTCTTCGTTCTGCTCCTTTCCTTTGCCCAGCAGAGTGAGGAGAAATTTCGTGATGCCTTGGGATCGCTCAAGGGAGCTTTTGGGGTCAAGGAAGTGCGCGCTGTTTCCGAGGAGATGGCTCAGTTCAACTCCAGCTCCAAGGTGACTAAGGAAATGGCCGCTTCCATTTCCCGCGACGAGCGGTTGTTGCTTTCCGTGGTCATGCGTATCAAGTCCATGCTTGAGGAGATGGATGTCAAACTCAAGGAAGGGGCCGGGGTAAGCGCCGATCGCGACGGCGTGGTATTCCGCGCGAGTTCGGCATCGCTGTTCGAGCGCGATACCGCAGTGCTCAAGCCCAAGGCTCCGGAGGTTCTCGATACGGTTGTCAAAGTCCTCAAGGATTACAAACTGAATATTGTTGTTCGGGGCCATACGGATGACAGGCCCATTCACACGCCGAAATATCCGTCCAACTGGGAGCTGTCCGCCGCGCGGGCTGCCGTGGCCTTGGACTATCTTATCAACAAGGGCGGTATTGAGATCAATCGGGCCAAGGCGGTTGGTTATGCCGACACCAGGCCCGAGGTGCCCAACGATTCCATGGAGAATCGGCTGATAAATCAGCGGGTCGAATTTTATTTGCATATGCCCCAAAGGGATGCCTGGTAGGAATATGGCAGAGCAGGAAGCATTGGAACAGCAGGGCGGCGGGCCGAAGTCCGATCCGCCAAAGCCCGACGAGGGGATTCCGCCGTGGATGGCCACCTTTGCGGATATGGTCACGCTGCTGTTGTGCTTTTTCGTGTTGTTGTTGTCGTTCACCAATCAGGACATCACCAACTTCCGCAAGCTCATGGGCTCCATTCAAGAGGCCTTGGGAGTGCAGTATGAGGACAGCTCCGCGCTTTCGACGCCGTATGCCGAAACGACTTTTCAGGAGCGGCAGAGCGTTAGCGATAACCGGCAGATAGTCGAACTCGGAGTCTTGCTCAAGAAGGCCATATTGGCCCGGGATTTGACGCATATGGCCAAGGTCAGCACCGACAAGTCCGGGGTTATGCTTCGATTGAGCAGTCAGGTGTTGTTCGCAAAGGGCTCCATCGAGTTGACCGCCGAGGCGAGACAGGCATTGCAGATGATAATCGATTCAATGCAAAAGACGGATTTCAATGTCGTGATCCGTGGTCATACCGATGGCGAGACGCCAGAATCGAATCTGTATGACTCAAATTGGGATCTGTCTGCCGCACGCGCCGCACGATGCCTCCGCTATATTCTTGAACACTCCGATATTCCGGCTACCCGCATGAAAGCTGTTGGCTACGGTGGTTCAAAGCCGCTTTTGCCCAGCACTTCCGAAGAAAACCGGAATGCGAACCGACGTGTCGAGTTCTTCTATCTCCCCCCTGGACGGACAAAGTGGTAGTCGTCTGTTGAAATCATGATAGTGTGGCCTCGTCGAAGCGGACGAGGCCTTTTTCATTCTTTTCTGTGGGATGGAGTCTTGTCGTGCGGCTTTTGTTGGGAAATGGCGTTGGCTCGTAAAATAGGCTTTTCAATTTTCAGCCTCCGGCTTGGAGTCGGAGAGAGCCTTTTTTTATAATTTGCTTAGCGGGCGGTTATTGTGTAGTGCCCACATTCTGAAAACAGAGACAGAAATTAACCATTAGTTGGGGGATTATGGAAAATCTACCGAATTGTCCGCAGTGTCAGTGTGAGTACGTGTATTCCGACGGCACCGTGCTGATTTGTCCAGAATGCGGTTTTGAGTTTCAAGCCGAAGACGCAAAGGAAAAAGTCTACAAGGACGCCAACGGCAATGTCCTCGTTGATGGCGATACCGTCATCGTGATCCAGGACCTTAAGGTCAAGGGCGCGTCTTCAGCCATTAAAAAGGGGACGAAGGTTAAAAATATCAGATTGATAGAACCGGAAGACGGGATCCATGACATCTCTTGCAAAATCCCCGGGTTCGGTTCCATGTTCCTGAAAACATCGGTCGTCAAGAAAGGCTGATCGATCCAATTCACGCCTGTCGTCATGCCCGTCAGGCCGCGAATCAAGACCATGAAAAAAGGCCCCGCCAATGTGGCGGGGCCTTTTCCTTTAACGAAATGGTGGAGGGAACGCCGACCTACCGCAAAACAGTCTCAAAGCCCACGCTCCTCGTAACTCCTTGATAATAAACGCCGAAATCATCTCGCACAACCACTTCCCGCCAACCCGACCAGAGAAACGATTTTCTCCCCTGATTTCCCAGCACCGGACGAGGGTGACGGGTTTGCAGTAAAACCGGATACCTGGCATCGAACCGCAACAACTTCGAATCCGGTTTTCGGACGCCGGTTCGGTTCCCAAAACGGGAATCGAATTCATCACCCCTTCGGCGGATACGGATCATTCCCGTGGCTGTCCTTGTTCTGGATCTTCCCGTCTTTGCCATGGATGTAGAACTCAGTGCCTTGGTTCTGGCTGATCTTACGCCCGGCATCGACGGCTTCCTGCTTCTTGTCGAAGTGGCCGCTGCTACGGGTCGCGCCGTCTTTTTTGACATCCCAGCCGCCGTCGGCGTTGGGCACGACATGATGTGATCCTGGTTTCTTTGGCATGGTCGCCTCCTGGGTTACATGGTTTCGCTTGAAATGAGTTGTTCCACTACCTGCAAAGCATCCACCGGCAAGAAGCACTCCGGTCGTGGGCGGTGGACGCCGGGATGTCCGGCCTTGGGGTGGCAGTTCAGGACCCGCTCGACCCATTGGGCGGGTATGGCGTTCAGTCCGAGCATTAGCTCTCCCCATCCATGAGCGAATCTAAATTTCTCAAAAGAGTCTCTTCAACTGCCTTCTTTGATACTGACCAAAGTTCACTTAGAGCAGATGCAACATCCATAGCTTCCCAAGGCATAACGGGGTTCCCCTTGCGGGATGCAAAAGGACCATCAGACTCTGGCAATATTAATCTTGACGGTATTCTTGAAATTAAGTCTTTTCCTTTTTTCGTTGAAGTCATCACGGGATTGACACTGAAAAAGCATTCCATTTTTACCGCATCTTTCAGCTCCGCGACAGATCCGGAAAACCAATGAAGAACAGGCTTTCCGCAGCCAGGGTATTTCTTCAAAATTGATAGGACTTTTGAGACCGCATTTCGAGAATGAATGCTGATAATTCGTCCACCAGCCTTTTCGCACTCTCGGATAGTGCTATCAAATATCAACTCCTGCTTGTCCAGAGTCTTTAAATACCTTGTGGAACCATCGATTCCAACCTCCCCAACAAAATAGGATTTCGGAATTGAACTCAATAACAGGTCAAGTTCATTGTACTTTTCAACAGCAATTTCAGGGTGTAAGCCAAGGGCAACCTTGATGTTCCCATATTCTTTGAAGACCTGTGAGGTTGCCACCCATGCCCTTGGGCTTGTTGTAACAGCCAGTGTAAAGCGGTTCTCACTATTGACCCGGGCAAGGATATCGAGCGCGTTAGGGTATAAATCAAGGTGTGTATGCAGATCTATCATATCACCCCTTTCCCCAATAAAAGTTCTTTAACCTCGTTAAGTCCTCGCGAAAAGACTCCTTCGAATTCACTTCGATTCTGGTGGTCGGCGAAAGACAAGTTCCCAGAAACCAAACGCTGAATTCCTGATTGCTCGGCAACTAAACATGCGTTGGCAGCGGCACCTACATCATCGGGATTCCCATGATTTATTCGTTCAAGTTGCTCTGAATAATAGCCACCTGACGTTTGGTCGACTTCTCCCCAGTGTTGAAATGCAGCCCTCCGAACCAAACAAGGAACACATCTGCCGCAATGTTGCATCTTATAAACCCGATATTTTCCACAACTCACAGATTGAAAAACCAACTCCTTCAAAAGCTGTTGATTTTTGCATTCTGCCAGCACTTCTCCTTTGGTCTTGAACTGATAGGGCATTATGAGATTCAGGCTGATTCCAACTTCATTCCAAATATTCTGAATACCTTTAAGGTAAACAGGATGAGTAGTCTTTGTACTGAAGCTGCCCATGCGGCCTGAATTTAGCGGAATGTTTAGACTGATGAATCCGTTTTCAGGAACGTATATTTTAGCTGGAGAGCTGGGTTGACCTTGGAGCGCAGACGCTGCCAATGCTGCAAAAGCAAAGAAAATGATCGACCGGCCTCTCGTTGAACCTTCAGATTCCCCTTGCGGGGGATGAATCTTGTGGCTCCATTGGAAATGTGCGCTATCAGGTCTGATTCTTTTAGCATAGTCTCTTTGTGTTTTTGCATCTCCCCTCACAACTTGTGATATGAAAATCGGCTTGTGATTGTCAGCTACCAAATCGATTGCCCCGGCTAAACTATCAACACCTCCGGACAACAGAGAAACACAGTCGCAATCGAATCGTTTCAGTCTTTTTGCACTTGGCGGAGTGACACCCTTATCTTTAAAAGTAAAAGACCAAAAATCTCCTGTAAGAAATCTAAGAGTTTTTTCAAGCTCCTGCTTTGCAGGCTCCCAAACACCCGGATCATTGAGGTGAACGGTTAAATCTATTTGCCGAGTCCACCCATCCGCACTGTTTTTCCTTGTCAGCGAATTATCGGCGGCCGCAACAGCCAAGGCAATTGTATTGAAATCCCAAATTTTTTCCGAAGGACGCAGTCCAGCTCTTTGAACGTCTCTTATCAAGGTTGAGCCGAAATAGCCGACATTTTCTCTTCGAGGATTCGAGTATATCGAGAAATATTTTGTATCTTCCTCAAGCTGCTGTGGAATGAGGTTTTCCGGAGCACAAACGATCTTCCTCATGCTTCCTCCTCGAACACTTCGAAAGTGGTCTTTATTGCTGATTGAAGCAGGGCGTTCATCTCTGCCTTTGTCGGGTTGTACGTATCCGTTCTCAGCTCCTGTATTTGTGCAGAGATTTCTGACTTCAGATAATCTCGCATATCATTCATTCTGGAAACGGCTTCCCGTGGGGAATATCTGTCACTTTCAAATAGTTGACCTATATCCAGATTGAGTCGATTGAATGCCTCGTTGGCCATGAACAGTTCCATCACGGTCCAAATGCTGTCGTTATCCATGTTGAGAAAGTCAACATCTGGGGCTATCGTCAAAAGATCTGACATGGCTTGAGCCATGGAGTCCCTGCAAGACTCCTCTTCAAGGCTACCTCCAGTTGATATCACTTGATCTATGATTTCATCGGCAACTTCATATGCCGAAAGGTTCTTTGCGGTAAGCTGGTTTACCCAGTCCCTGACTCTGATGTCAGCACTGTCACGAACTCCTTGAAGAAAATTGAAAAGCCCTGCACCGGCAGACGTTGACGTCCGCATTCGGCTGGCAACCCTGGAGGCTCCTCCCATACCTTTTCGGGAGTAGTTCCCTAGAGCTTTCTTTAAAGAACCCCTGTCACCACTGCTTGCATATTCACCCAAATGCCGTCGTGCGTTGCCAAATCGCCTTGGGGGAGCGATCTCCACAGGCTGTGCTGCAGGTCCGGTTTGCTGAAGATTTTGCTCTGCCTGCGCAGGCTCACCGGAAATCTGCTCCAATGGCGAACCGATTTCAGACGCAACAGAACTTAGCCAAGGAGGATCAAATGGAACCCCACTTCCGGGGCCTGAACTTGACGAAGAGGTTCCCATTACCTTTTCCTCCCATCTGTATTGATAGCTTTCCTTACAGGAGCAGGCGAGCTGTCATCCTTTTCCCAGCGTGCCAATAATTCTTTTGCCCATGTCTCGTTGCGTAATTGGGGTATCAACGGTGCGGGTCTTTTGCCAGCCGGGATTTCATCAAGCATGGCAATGAAAGAAGTTGCCAATTCTGGAAACGCCTTAGGTAGATGCAATGCTTGAAAGATAACAGTGGATTCCCATTGCTGGTTTCTGGCTCGCCGTTTCATTCGAGTTAGGATTTTTTCTGACTCAATCACTCCAATTTGCTTGATATTGGCGATAAGCGGCTGCAAGAGCCCCTTGGCTTCACAAAGAGCTGACAATAGCTCTCTACCATCAGGGGAAAGTTCATCGAAACTGGCAAGGGATATAGCCTTGTCCCGGCTCAAATAGAGCAGAGGACGCAAGTCGATTTCAGACAGCGGCGGGCTCAACTTCAACCAGTCTGAAATAAATGGAGCTTTCCACGACTCATGTGAAAATGTGAGTTCTTCAGCTTTGGCGACCTTTTCTTCAAGATCCTGAAGAAATTTCGGTTTGCCGTCCTCGCTGTCACCGACCTGTTTGGCAAGATACTCAAACGCGGCGGCAGGGGCGCATCTTTCAAATAGCTGTAGTTTAACGAGCTCTTCAAAGGAAACGCTCATCTCTTGAGCTTTGGCAACCGTTTCCCGAATAATGAGGTTATTCAGAAACCTCTTGATGAGCCTCGGATTGCCTGCGATGTGATCTGAGGTAGCCATGATATTGGCAAGTTGGTCCGCCAAATCTATTTGAATGGCAAGTTTTGAAGCTGCATTGCCATAGGCATCTTCGATAACCTTTTTGGTTAGGCCACCAGCCCACGATTTTTTGATAGCACTGACGATTGCATCGTGACCTTGATCTTTCTCTTCTTGCGTGATTTGACCACGCCGTTGAGCGAGGTCGGCCAAAAGTAAAATCAGATACCCCTTGACCTCATTGGCACCAAGACGCGGAACCCTGAGCGGAATCTGAATCAGTTTGTCGAAGTAACTTGTTACGAGTTCATCGCTGAGGTCGATATTGCCAAAGTGGGATCTCACCGCATTTCGGATCATCTGTTCGTCAGCTGCAATGATGAATGCCGTTTGAGGAACCAGAAGCAATAACCGCATGGCTTCAAGTGTCGAGATCGCCGTATTGGGTAAACACCGATCGAGATCATCGACCAGAACGATCAACGTCAATTCGAGTTTCTTGAGCAACTCTTGGAACAGTGCTCTAAGAGCCTCTATTTCCTTCGGAACCGACTTTTCTTCTTTCTCATTCAAGAGTTTCAGCAGATCAGGCGCAACCTGATTATAGGATTCCTTGATCTTACTCAGATCCTCTTGGCTCGGCATTCCACTTTGACCTAACAAACCACTGACCGCACCAATGAAAGAGCCGACAGGTCCAGCGACAGCCCCGCCAGTAATGATTCCAGTGGCAACCGGAGCCATGAATTTCGCAGTTCTCAACCAATTGATGCGCTTGATAAACTCTTTGGCCTTGTCGACACAGGTTTTACGCGCTTCGGACTCCTCCATTATTTTGTCGGCAACTTTTTGGAGAAGCGCCATGCGTGCGTCATCGTAGCCTTGATACAGCCAAGCATTGAAATTGATGAAGATGTAGTTTTTTCCACCATCAAGACTTTTGAGAGACTCGCCGATCATCTGAACAAGAGAGGACTTGCCGACGCCCCAGCTTCCTGAAACACCAATAGAGACAGGCTGACCATTTCCATCCTTGATCATTTGCGCTGCTGTGTCTGCGACAACCTTGAAGTTCAATAGGTCTTGAGTTGTTTCTACATCATTCCACATGGCTATTCCTTCACTGCATTCAGGGTGATGACGGCAAACTCTTCATCGATCTCGAACAGATCCGGTGTGGAGCGATGGACGCCGATGCCGTGTTCCATCAACAGCATCACGAGTTGTTCACCGTTCATCAGGGCGATGGGAGTCTTGTCGGGCTGAGCTGCTTCCTTGATGGCTCCGGCACTGAAGTCGCTGGTGGTTATAATCAGCCCTTGCTCGTGCGCTCCGAGGCTGCCGCGTACCTGCTGAACCACCGGGGCCAGGATGTTGTTCTTGAGCTTCCACTTCTTGACCTGGACGGCCATCTTGATGCGGACCACGTCACCAACCACCAAGGTGCCCCGGACATCGATACCGCCGTCGCCGCTGAGTTTGGTCACCTCGACCATCTCGAAGCCCATCTCCGCCAGCAACTGCGAGATGAGTTCTTCGAACTCTCCGGGCTTCATGGCCAGCAGGCGCTCTCGCAAGACCTCCCGAACCTGGTGGTTGTGCTGCTCGATTTGGAATGCGAGACCGCGTCCCATCCATTGGCTCAGACCGATATAGCCACGGCCGTGCTGAACGAAGCGGGGCCGCTCACCGCGTTTCTGCTGGCGCTTGATCTCGGTGATCACTTGGGCGTACATGGAGGCTTCTGGCGTTTTTCCGCTCGTCACCAACCATCCTTTTTCCAACGCCTTCTCGGTGATTTCCTTGTAGTGCATCGGCATTTTACTGCCGAACTCCTCAAGCACCTTCTGAGCACAATCGATGAAGGAAAAAACCGCGTTTGTGGGATGAGGTTTTGAGGGCTTTTCGACAGGTGCAAGAACCGACGCCGTGTCACCCTCTATTTCTGTGGAATCCCGAAGTGCGAAGGTCTGAGGGCCTACTTTTACAAAGGACGACTTATCCCCATTGCTCTTGATGTCGGTGTAGAGCCGGGCGCTAACGGTGGCCTCCGGTGTCTTACCATCAGACTTCCAGAGCCCAGCTTCGATGATCAGCTTGGCAATTTCAGTGGCATGGAGTGGCTTGCCTGCCTCCTTCAGTATCTGGATAGCTGCGCTCTGGACACTCATACTCGTTACTCCACCATGGCCTTCAAAAGGGCATCCCTGGTATCGGAATAAAACTGGATGTCGATCTTGGTCGCCATATCGTCAGATAGATCGAAAAGCTGCCGACGGCAGGAAACCGGCATCAAGAGAGCCGAGGCACCTTTTTCAACTGCAATCTCGGCAATGGTGACAGGGTTGTGAATAGGCTCGAGAGATCCGCCCAGGTTAATCTCTCCCACGATGATGAGGCCGCCGCGAACACTCTTCTTCAAGAGAGCCGTGCAGAGCGCAATGAGTGATGCCATGCCGAGTTTCGCGCCGGACTTGGATGCGTCAAAGGCTCGGAGTTGGGCGGTGAATTCATGGTGACGAGGGTCTTTGTCCCCGACCAGTTGCATCGCCCGGGCGTAGAGGTTTTGCTCTGCGTAGCCCATGCTTTCCTTGAATGCTGGCGGCACGGGTTTGTTGAGGATCTTGACGCCGGAACCTGGGCCTTCATTGATCTCGATACGGTAAAGTCCCGGATGCTCTTCACCGCCACCTGGCGAGATGGTCCAGACCTGGCCTGGCTCAAGAGGGTCGCCACCAATGCTGTTTTCGCTTTGCAGTTCTGGAGTCGAGACAAACTTTTCTACGCCATCAGCCCCCATCACGTAGCTGAAGTGAGTATTACGGAATTCCGCCGCGCCGATGCGCTTCTGCTGTTCCTTGACGCGACGCCTTGCCTCCATGGCGATATGGACGGCCCACTCGATGTCCTCATCGGCCGTCTCGCCTTCACCGGGATAGAGGAGCTTGAGCAATCCGCTCACCGTTTTATTTACCGCGTTGGTATCGCGCCCTGACAGAGCGCCACCGAAGAACACCCGGTTTTGCAGTACGCTCACTCGGCTTTGATTGCGAAGCTGGCTCCAACACTCGGACAAGAAATCACTCACCAGACCAAAGTGATTCGTCAACAGCTCCTTGCTGATTTTTGGAACATCCCAGCCGGGCAGAAAGGCGTGGATTCGGTCCATGAAAGCGGTGTCGTCTTTCATCTCGGGTGGCATGGGGCCAAACAGGTGTCCGATGCGCTGCTGATGTTCAACATCAACATCGAAGTTGCCAACCAGGACGATACTGCCATCGGCTCGGATGCTTTCCTTGCCACGACTGAATTCGCCGGACTCCATGTATCCCTTCATGATGTTCACGCCATCCTTCTGGTCGAAAGAGACGCCGGACACCTCATCGAAGCAGACCACATCGTATTGGCAGACCAATCCGCGCTGGCCGGTTGCGTTGTTGACGAACATCCGGGCAACCGTGGCCTTACCTCCAGAAATCAGATGCGCATACGGAGAAACCTGCTGGAAGAGATGGCTCTTGCCCGTTCCTCTGGGACCGAGTTCCACCAGGTTGTAGTTGCGCTCGACAAAAGGAACCATTCGCAGCATCAAGGCATCGCGTTGCCGCCGGGACAATCCGTTTGGCTCTATGCCGATGGATCGAAGCAGGAACTCCTTCCACTCGTCCGTCGTGAAGGACTTACGAGCCTCGGCCAGGATGTCGAGCACATCTCGTTTGGAGAGTTGGATTTCCCGGAGCGACTCGACACCGAATGGTCTACCTTTACTCTCCTGGGCGATAGCCGCATCGTAGTTCAGACTGATTTCGGCATAAAAGCCACCTGTCAGCATTCGCTCATGTTCATTCACCAGTTCCGGGCTAATGCGGACATCGGTCAGACGCAGACTGGGCAGTGTTGCGATGTAGGAGTCGGTCTTCGCATCCAGGCGAGCGGTGATGAGGTCGATGATTTTGACCTCGCCATTTTCCCTGGCCCGAGCCTTGAAAAGCTCTTCTTCCCCGGCTTTGACCGTTCGCGATTTGAGTTGCCGTTGGACGATCTCGAGACCCTCATCAATCTCGTCCTGCTCGGTGCTGGCGCAGTACCGGCCGAGCAAAAACTCGACCACATAGGTCGGCACCGGAAACTGGCGGCTAAACGTCCGGACCAGATCCTTCCGGACCAAGTACCCCTCTAGCGAGGAGGCCGCTTTTTTGTCGATCTGGTCCATTTCAATCATGTATTACCTCCACCAATTACTGTGGCGATTTGCGCAACCAGCGATCCATTGGCATCGATCAAGACCACTGTTGCTTCACGCCCCTCCATGTCCTCGTCCTCGACGACTACGGAGGCTGTTCCGTTGTCTTTGAGCGGTTTGCTGCCTACGACCACACTGGACAATGAATTGCCCGCTTGGCTACGAACATCAAGTGATAAACCCGAGAAGTTGCCATCCACGGCAACGGTACAGCGCAGACCCTTCCACACCACGTCGGTAAATTCGACAGATGCCGCAGCCTGAGCAGATTCGCCTCGCGTTACCGTCAATTGCAACGTCAGGCACTCTTGCAGGCTTAGGCCACCATGGGTGTACTCTTCGCCTTTCTTGAAGCAACTCACGCCATCAGCGAGGGCAAAATACTGGTTTGGATTCCAGTACCAAGGGTAAAGCCGCTCCTCGGAAGTGGCCCCGGGCTTTAATGAGGCGCATCGGCCCCACTTGTTATCGGCCAGGGCGCTGGGAAGATCGATTTTTGGCAATCCCCCGGGCAGCAACAACCAGCCATGGTCTGTCACAACCCGAACACGCTTCCATCCTGCTGCCAGAAGCTCCGTGATACGGTCTGTGATCTCCAGAATCAGGGCATCGATGTGTTTGGCAAGTTTCCACCCACGGTCGTGGCCTTCGTGGTCGATGTCTCCAAACTCGCACCAAGCCATACCCTGGCCATCGCCATCAGCAGAGCGCTCAAGGATCGACCATCCCGCGTCGGCCAGTAGCTTCTTCAGGTGATAGCCTCCTTTTAATGACTGACCAGTATCTGCTACAGACGGCTCAAAATCTGGACTGCCATCCTCACCGCGAATCCTGTCTCGTACCGGGGTTACCGCCGCCTTGCCGGTTGCCGTTACACTCGGCAGGGCTGTCCAAGTAGGTTCCTCGGAAATTTCAAATCCGCATGCCTCTAAAGAGCCAACCAAACGCTTTCCAGTATCAAAACGGAGTCCGTCGACGAAGAGAACGCAGTCCCCGGGACTGAAAGGTGCTGCCTTTGCTGTCAGGCAGGTGCCTCCCGGGTACGATGCACCATCTACCAATTTCTGGAGATAGCGGGCTGATTCTTCCACCCACGGCAGGTAAACAGATCGAATAGCGGTCGTTACGGCATCAAAGTCGGCAGAGCTTTCGACCTGGCCCAAAGCCCGGATCACTCCGTCATCGACCCGCCATCCGTGACTGCGATATCCCGCTGCGAGGTCGTCCACCGAACCTGCGGCAAGGCCGCTTTTGGTGATCTCGGAAATGGTCGCCAAATGTTCCACTGCGCAGGCCAGGGGCGCATCACCCAGTTCGGCCCAGACCAGAGAGCGCCTGCGCCCGTGCTGTTTTTCCAGCTCCTTAATCTTCGCCCTCGCTTCGTGCGCGGGCGCTTTGGCAAGGGCCATCAAATCACGGTGAAGGTTTTTCTCCTGGTCATCATTCCACTGAGGCCAGCCGTCGAAAGAACCGTCTCCCATGTGCCAGAAAATGGTGTCACTCGGCGGACGACATTTTCTGATTTGTGCCGGAATGTTGGGGTAGCGCTTAGGTGCCTCGCAGTAGCGCTCCCAAACGGCATGCCACGGACCTTCATGGTTTGCGAGCTTGGTGCTCCCGGCCAAAACGCCTTCGTTCTGGGGGTTGAAGGCCAGTTGAGACTTGCAGACCTCGACAAAGGCTTTCCACTCGTTCTCGCCACGACTTGCCTGGAAGGCGTCCCCCTGATCGAGCCATTGCAGGAGGTCGCGAATCGGGTCGCCACCGGTCAACAGGGTGTTGAAGTAGTCCTTGTCCAGACGCTTGCCTTTCAGCAAGGAGACATCCTCGTCGAGGAGCCGATACAACGCGAGCTGCATGGCGTTCTTGGCATCGTTGTCTTGGGCGACATCCAGCCCAAGCCCTCCCTGATCGGATTTCAGATAGGCCAGGATCGTCCAGTCTTTCGCATTGATTTGTGACCAGATCACGCCCCGGTATTGCAGTTCAGCAAGCGGCTTCAGGTGATCCGGGCAACTTTCGACAGCCCGCAGGTCTTGGCGGCTGACGCCCGGCAGATAAAAAATCGGTGTCCGATCCTTGGGCAGCGAAAGATCTTCGGCACGACCGGCAATCACGCAACGCAACCAGATGGCAGGCCCAATACGCTTGTCTGGCGCATAGTCGCCCAGAATCATGAGTTCAGGCAGTTCGGCCTGAAGAACGGGTATGACCGCTTCCCACTGATGGTCACGATCCGGCCACAGAATACAGGCCGGAGCGACCTGAACCTCCGGGTTGAAGACAGCGGCATCACGAACCGTTTTCAGGAGATGATCAAGCACTCTCATGCTTCACCTCCTTGTAGCTTGAAGAGTTGAGTTACTTGCTGAACGAGCTTGTCTGTCCGCGAATCGATCTGAACTACGCTCCAGCCCGCCGAAGCGGCCAAGTCCTCATTGAGCTTGAGCCCGTTTTTATAGCCAACAGCACGACCTTGCCGGTCTACACGGTCTCGCTTGTCCTCAAAGCTCTTGTTGCCTAGCGCACTGTTAAATCCAGAAATTGTCAGGTTGCCCAATTTGTGAACATGCGTCTGTTGAATTTCCTTCGCTTTTATCTCATCGCCATCGGCAATCATGGTTATCCAAGACTGTGGGATGTTTTCCCCTTGCGGGAAAATATGCTCGATGGTCCACACGAATTGCTTGTTTTCAAAACGCCACAGATCGACCCAGCTCTCTTTGGTCATGGCTTGTTCGGCGAGTGCGCAAAGAATGAACCGGGTTACTCCTGAATTTTCCTCATAAATCGGCCCATCCAGCTTGTGTTGGAATGCCTCATCCGTTGCGGAGACGGCCACCAGTTGCTGCTCAATTGACTGGGGAATCGCATCAGCACGCAGCCCACTGATTTTGTCGATCACAGTCATGAACAGTCGAGTAAGGTCTCGGGTTGGAGGTGTATCGGTCAAATTACGACGAACGAAGAAGCGGACGAGTAGTTCGACTATGGAGCTCAGGTGAGCATTCGTAAGCTCGAGCTCATCCTTTCGCACAAGCAAATACAACATCAGCAAATACGATGGGGCACCCTGAATCCGCTCCAAATCCTTGATCGGTTTTTCGAGACCATTGAGCGCGTCATCCTGGTTGCGAGAAAGTATCAGCGAATAGAGTCGACCAGCGGCACTGATCTTCTGCAGGCAATCCTTCGCGTCATGGTTGATGAGCTTTTCATAGATCTGAATCAGGTTGGACCGGGTGGCGACCGGAACTTGGTGGACCGCTTTGAGCTGATCCTTGAACGCGTTGTAATACTGACGGAAGAAACGCTCCTGGATGGCGTAGTCGTCACCGAGGTAACCCAAGAGACGATTCCAGTGCCCAAAGTAGTGATCTACCTTGCCCGGCTCGATGGATTCCAGACGAGCCAGCAGCTTGTTCTTGATGAGGTCGATGGCCGTTAGCGGCATGCCTCGATTGTTTAACGACTCGAACAGGGTATAAGCGTCAGCGTGACTCGCCACCTCAATCTTGACCAGGCACGCATGGCTGACCTTGTCCAGAAATTCCATGATGGTTCCCAGCCGGTTGCTTCGGCCGTTTGCCATTTCATCTATGCGATCCTGGAAATACCGATAGGCCCGAAAGATCTTGCGGTTGCCAGCGTAGGCGGGGACATCACATTCACTGATGACCCCGATTTCGGCGAGAACAGCGCGGTAATCGGGGTTGTTATTGTTCTGAATCTGCGGGATCAGACGAATCTGATCGTCCCCTTTCTTGAGGACCAACTTTCGCTTTAAATTGATTAGCTCAACGCGCTGTTCATCATCCAAATCGGTTTCATGGCTTTTTAGGGCATGGTAGACCGAGGCAAAAAGCAATGAGAGCGTCGTCAGGCGTTGTTGTCCGTCAACCAGTTCAAGTTTCTGAACTGAAAGCGCATCGGTCGATTGGTTGATGCAGATGATTGAGCCAAGGAAATAGCCCGGATCGTTCTCAAGCACATCGTCGAACAGGTTTTCCCACTGATTTTTGCCCCAGGTGTATTCACGCTGGTAACGTGGAATGGCATAGACCACGCCCGCTTCGATATCGAAGAGCTGTGAGACTGGGTAGTTATTTACGGATTTAATCATCTAACGCCTCAAAAATGGTATTTCTCACGTCTACGGCGGAATGCTTCTTCCGTCCCTTCCATGATGTCGAGAACAGCCTTGGTTACAGACGCCTGATCAAGCCCCCCGCAAGCAAGCGCTTCACCTTTGCCGTCTCTGGCTTCGAAGGCGTAGACCAGCTCGGCATCTCCGTTTACCGGCAGATTGGCGTTGTGCGTAGCCATGATGAGTTGACGCTTCGATTTCACTTTGCGCAGCATCGGGATCAGCTCCCGGAACACAAAGTTGGAGTCCAACTCATCCTCGGGCTGATCGATGACCAACGGCCCACCTTCCTGCGCCAGCAACAATGCAAGGGCGGCGGTGTTCCGCTGACCGTCAGAGAGGGAACCTTCGGCGATACTGCCTGCAGTCGATCCATCCGCCCGAAACAGTTTCATGTCGACGGTGTCTTGTACCCGAGAGCAGCGCAGTTTTTCCCAACGTTCAAGATTGTCTTGAATGTGCTGGAACAGCTCTTGGCTGTTCGACCCGAAATCCGGCCCTGTCGAACCTTGCTCCACAGACAAACGCTCTTCCAGAACTTGCCAGGGCGACTCAGCATCTTCCTGTCCGGTAAACAGCGTATAGAGCGTCTCCCCACAACTTTCCCAATTTTTACCTAGCCGCGTCCGCCCATCAGAGGGCGCAAAGCTCTGCCAGAGCTCCCGGAAATTTTTATGATCTTGCTGGTATTTTGCTGAGACCTCGATAAAACGCTGCCTGCCTTCGTTTAGTACAGCGAGTTCATTGGCTCGTTCGGCGGCTTCAACGCGCTTCTGGAATTGATCTCGCCAGATCTGATGCAACTGCTGCATGAGCAGACCGGTGTCTCCCGCAGCTTCTTTTAGCCGCTGAATTTCAGCCCCGGTTTCATCAATCTCCCGCTGTTTCTTGGTGCGTGATTGATTGATTTCCTGAAGATGGCCAACATCATCCGTTGTCAGACCTTTAGCCGCGCAGGCTTCACTGAACTTGGCGTCGGCCTGATCCAGTTCCTCCCTGATCGCATTCCATGCCGGATCGTTGGTTTTAAGATCCTCGACAGCGGCTTCGAATTGCTCGACGGCATCGCGGATAGTTCGGGCCAACGAATCCTTGGCGGCCTTTACCTTATCGTCGAATTGCCTAAACCAAGCCGCGTGAGTTGAATCTGTAACCTGAAATGCTACGTGCGATGCGGCGATTGTCTCGGCCAGGGAGGCAACGTCGGTGAACTGCTTGCCTGGTGTTCCTGCAAGCCCTTCGAGGTAACGTGCCTCGGCCTTGAGAAGTTGGTGTCGGCGGGCATCCTCTTGAATCTCGCTGCGGGCCTTCCATTGCCGGTCCAGTTCTTGATGCTCTTGCTGGAGCCGCTTGTAATCCTTTTCGAGAGTCTTGGCCTTGCGGAGATTGGAAAAAGCGTCCTGAATTTGCAGCTTGAGCTTGTGCTCCCGATCCGCCAGTTCATCCAGTTCGTTTTTGGTGAATCCGTCGACCAGCTCCAGCAGCCGTTGAGCCTGCCGAACGCTTCCGTCATCGGTTTTCGACTCGGTCAGCCGGTTGAGCTGCTGCTGGCTGTAAAAGCGAAGAGGCAAGCTATTGAAAAAGGTTTCAGGATCGGCCAGGTCGCGACCCTGCACGGTGGGGCTGCCGTTTTGCCAAACGATACGATCTTCGACGCCATCCGCGCTGACCCAACACACCTCGACTTCTGCGCGAGGTTCGTTCAGCGTATCGCGTACACGTTTGATCCGCTCTTTGGTCCCGTAATCAAGATCCTTCGACTTGTCCTTGCCCAGAATGATTCGCAGGTATTCAAGCAGAGTGGATTTCCCGCTGCCTCTGCCACCGATCACACAGTTCATGTTGGGGGAAAAATGGACCTGCTGGTCGGCCAGGAACGCCACGTTCTTGATCGAGATCGACTTGATGGTCGCCTGACGAACGCGCTGTGCCGGGTGCGTATCTGTCGAAACGTCTTCCGGCAGAATGATGCGGGATTCATGGTCGAGGAATGCCTGGCGGAGCGACTCGATGGAGGGCTCGGACATTTTGAACCATGAGTACCGGTAGCCAATGCTGTTAGGCGTCGGCTTCTGATGCTCATCGAAGTCGACCAGCTTCTTGTTGTCCGAAGACATGAGTGTGGCAATGGGGCGAATGCGCTTCCAGCCTGGCTGACAATCGTCGCCAGAACGGAGAAGCCGCTGATATCCAGCGCTCATCAATTGGACAGGCTTTGGCACTTCTACCGCAAGCAGATCAGGATTCGTGAATTGATCCTGTTGCAACCATTCCGCTATCGAATCGTTGTCGAAAATGCCGTCATTGCTTGTTGCATGCGGCATGATGACGATTCCGCCATACTTGTCTTGGGTGATGCGCAAAATCTCTTTCAGATTTTTGTCTGATTTTTCGAGCTGTCCTGCCGCATTCACTCTCGGGTAGCTCACACCGCATTCCGTAAGAATCGAGTCCAGCCGAGTCAGGTCCGTTCCTGGTTCGAAAAGACAAAGAACATGAACGCCCCTGCCAACGCCAGCCGCCTCGAACTCAAATCCTGGAAACAAGGTGATCTTGTGGCTGAACTCCCGATCAATCTCATCGAACGCAGTCTGCAGATGTGGAATAAAGTCCTTGCTCAGAAAGTTGTGGTCGGTAATGCCCACCACATCCAGCCCCTTCTCATAACAGGCCTCCGCAAAAGCCTTCGCTGCGGCAGCCTCTTGTCCGGCTTCGAGGCGGTCTCCGGCCCAATGCCTTGCATCTGCAGGCGTCTGCATCTGCAGGTCGCATTTCAACCAGCGCATTCCTTTGTAGCAGAAGGTCATTCGGCGGCCTCCCGTGCGGCGCGTTTCTCGGCCAAGCTCAGGTGGTGGTCGTTGATGCGGTCGCCGTCAAAGACGTGATACCAAGGGGCGGATTCTACGTCCTTGCCCCGGTCCTTGTTCCAGTTGATGTTGGGTTTGTCGCGCAGGACGCCCGCGCCTTTTTTGCCGACATCGGGCACGCTGAGGAACGGGCGGATGTTGAGACGCACGCCGTCGTTGAGATCCGGGTCCCAGCCGATGGGCTGTTTTTCCAGTGGTTTCCAACGTACGAAGATGTCGTAGGGGGATTCGCCCTCTAAGATCAGCTCCAGCTTTTTCTTCAGGGCCTCGGCGGCGGCCAGGCGTTCCTGGGCTCCGTCGACGTGGCTTGCGATGTCCTGCTTCTGGCGCGAAATCCAGTCGCCCAGGTAGGTGTAGATCAGGGTTTCCAGCAGCTTGGCGTCGAGCTGGTGATAGTTGACCAGGGCGGCGAAACCGTCGCGCAGGCCATCCCAGATGTGCCAGATGAAGGGGCGGTGCTGGAACAGCTTGCAGTGCTGGGTGAAAAACTTCTCCCGCAGCCAGGTCTCTAGCGTTTTGCCAGCGTGATCGGCGCTTTTGAGCAGTGCGGCCAGGGTGTCGTTGGACCAAGCATCGCCATAGGCGGCGGCCAGTAGGTTCAGCAGGCGGTCGGACGCTGAGGCCTCGCCCCGCACCGGCGGGATGCAGACGATGCCGTCATCATCGGCGTAGCCAGCTAAGGCTTCACAGCGCTTGACCCATTCGCGCTGCTCGTCGGCCAGTTCCATGCTGGCATCCAGCTCGGCAGGCCAGCGGTAGCCGAGGAGGCGGGCAACGGCGACATGCAGTACGCTGTCATCAGTGCGCAGCGGGCCGTGAGCGGTCCACTTTTTTTCCTCATCCCACAACACCGAACCGCAAGGGTGGCCGTGGAAGATCCATTGGGTGGGATCGTCGGTGTAGGGTTTGGGCAGATCGTGGGGGTATTTCTCCTTGGCGACTTGGGTCCAGTGGTCGAGATCGAAGGGAACTTTGACCAAAGCACCCCTCACTTTAAGAGCTTGATCAATCTCTCTTACATCGGTGTTATATCTTTCTGAAGAACAATAGGTCCAAATGGCTGGCAAGAAATCAGGCTTATGGGGAATAAGCATTTGGACATTGTCATCAAAGAAATCCCCATCATACAAAGAACAGAAAAGAGTTCCTGTTGGACTTATAGCAACCCCTTTCTTTCCGAATGCGGCCTCACCACGCAGATAAGCCTTCCCATCACTAATAGATTTCTTTAGGTCATCTCCATACCATAGGACAGAGTCACGTCCTGAAAATGGAATAGTTCCACGAGAAGTCCCATGCCAGAATGACCAATCCTTCAGGGGATAAACAATTTCCCAATATTTACGGCCATACTTTGCTGTGTCTGCAGGAGATATACCTTGCCTTGAGGTGGAAAATTTTGACAATAGTTTTGAGAGGTCCAACTCTCTTGTAGTGACAATAGACCCTGGATTTCCAAGTTGTGCTTTTTGGGCAGACACTTCTATTCTCACAGAAAATATTTTCTCTGCCTTTTCAACTGACGAGCGAAAGTCAGATAGATCAAATCCTGTCAACAAGTTATCAGAATGAGATATGTCTGCTTTGTTACCAGCGGTTAACACCAATAATTGAACATTAAAGTCCCACATTGGTGTTTGGAAGGCTTGGGAACCTAACCTTCCAACAACATTCCACTTATCAGATGAAAGTAATTTCTGACGAAACTTTTGATATGTTGGCTGGAAAAGCCAATCCTGGAGAGTTACGACAGCCTGAGAACCACCTTTATGCAAAAACTTAAGTGATCTATCGACGAAAACTGTTGCCAAATTGCCATTTGATAAAGGATAGAAAGAATCAATGTAATCACGTACTCTTTCCGATAAATCGTTGCGACTCCTGTATGGCACATTCGTGCAAACGAATGTATAGGAATCGGCTAATAGGCTTGATGCCTTTGCGATGCCCTTTACAACAACTCCCATTTCAGCCTTTTCATCATCCTTTTCACCCGCCAAGGCTTTAGTCAGCAAAGGCCCAACTTCTTCCCACTTCAATTCAAACAGCGACCCCTTGCCCAAACTTGCTTCCGGGTTGATCAGACTGCCGAGTACCGGTGCATCCTTGAACTGTTTATAAAGCTCATCGAGGGCAAGCCGCAGATTGGTATTGTCCCCAGCCAGTGCCAGCCATTCCTCTTTTTTGGCACTGATCGACAAACCCGAGCAGGCCACATTCAATTCCGGCAACACGCGGTAACCGCCAGCGCTCGGGTATTTCCACGCGGTCAGCGCCAGGGCAAAGGCGGCCAGTTCCACGCAGCGCTGATCCAGTTCCAGGCCATGGATGTTTTCGCGCAGCACTGCGTCCACCGCCTCCCTGGCGGAAAGGCCGTCGCGTTCCATACGCATCGGCACCAGCATCAGGAAAGCGGCCACCAGGAAATGGCCCGAACCGCAGCAGGGGTCGAGGGTCTTCAGTTCGGCGAGTTGCTCCGGCCAGCCGTCAAAGGTTCCGGCTGCCGGTGTCCAGGTACCGTCTTCCTGCTGCACAAAACGCAGATAGTCCAGCGGCACACCGGGGATCGCCGCCTTGCGGCGCAATTCCTCTTCGCTGCTGGCGTTTTGGAGATCGGCCTCGGTGAGCCGTCTTGCCGCCCTCCAGGCCCCCAGGGAGTTGTCGAGCAGGAAGCTAACCATGTAGGGCTCGGTGAAGAGCTGGGTTACGGCAGGCAGCTCCCGTGCGCCGATCTTGACCTCGGAGGCATTAACCTCGTCCTTCTTCTTGGCCTGCCAGAACTGATAGACCCACCCCAAACTGTCGGAGGCGGTGAAGACCGGAAGCTCCAGGTCGGCCACCAGGCGCTCTAATTTCTGCTGATACTCGGGCGGCAGGACCAGATGAAAAACAGGTGAATCGAGCCGGAAGATCTGCGGCAGCATGCGGGCGGCAAACCGGGCGGCCAGCTCCCAACCGTTGGCCGCGCCTTCATCGGCAGCGAGGTCCTCACACTCTTCGAGGGTGACCGCCACCGGATCGTCCGGGTCGGGATACATCAGCAGATTGTTCTCGGCCAGGAAGCGGGCGAATAGCATGCGGTGCCAGTGCTCGTAGGCGACCTCTTCGATCAGGCGGTCCATGGTCTGGATCTTGCCGCCATTGAGGGAATCGCCCAGTTGACGGCCGTGGACGCGCAGTTTACGGCGCAGCTCCCGGTCCTGTTCGCTCAGGTGGGCAAAGGGCGCGGCTTCTCCCACACCGAGTTGTTCCAGCGCGGCGCGGGCGGCGTCCTCGGCAATATCACGCGCATCCTTGATGGTGCGTTCGAGTCGGTTTCTTAATGTTTTGTCGAGCGGCTGCATGCGTTATTTCCCCTGAAGGCTGCTTATCGAATCACTATCGGCCCGTTTTGCAGGGCGGCCTTGAGTTGTTGTTTCACGTCGTCGACCCAGGCATCGATCTCCTCGTCGGTTTTCAGCGTGCGGCGCGGTACCTGAATGAACTGAGCCTGGGGTTCACACAATTCGGCGGCACCGCTGGCGACGTTGTCGAAGCGGGCGGGCATGGCCGCCACGCGGTCGCCAAACATCGACAGAGCGCAGTTGTCCAGGGTGGTCAGCACGTCGCTGGTTGACTGCACCTCCACCTTGGGTCGAGCGGACTCGTGCAAGAACTGGGCGGACATGAGCTGATAGCGCTGCTCCGGTTCCAGTTGCTGCCAGTTACTGTCATCCGCCAGGCGCTTGAGACCCTCCGCATGACGGGAGGCATATTCGCCATCGAGCTTGTTGAGCTCATCGCGCAGCAGTTGGGTCAGGTTGGCAATCAGCGGTCCAACCAGGTCGGGCTCTTCGAGTAGCTGGCGCTGCTGCTCGATGGTCTTCACCTTGGCCAGGATGACCTCGGCGTCCTGAAGCCCGGAGGCGTGGGCCATCAGGCGCTTCAAGACGGTCCAGTTGGGCCAGCGTTTGGCGATACGCTCGGCGAGATCGGTCCAGCTATCGATGCTGCCGCCCAGTTCATCCCGCCGGTTGTAGAGGGCAAGCAGTTGCTCATTGCCCGCTGTAAGGCGGATTTCGTCGAAGGACGTGGTGTCCGGCCGGGCCGGTTTCGGTGCCTCGCCGCCTGCCTGGTCGGCAAGCTCCACCATTTTCTGCAGGAACTGCGGTATATAGGCCAGCTCCTCGCCCTGTTTGGCCGAGAGCCCGACCTTCTGCAACAGTTTGCGGATCTGGATACGCTGGGCGGTGGTGACGGTGGCGGATTCCACCTTGAACATCACCTTGCCGATGGTTTTGCGCTCCAGCTCCTTGGGGTCGAGGGTTTGCCCGCGCTCGTCCTGCGCCCGGATCAGCCCGGCCACCAACAGCACCTGTAGACCGCCGTCCACGGCGTCACGCGACCATCCGTAGGGTGAAGACTCGAACTGGGTGCGGATATCCGCGCCTTTTTTGCCACCGGCGATGAAGCCGAGGATGGCTTTGCATACCGGGTTTTTCGCAGGTTCGCCTTCGTCACCGATGGCCTTGAGCGCATCAGGAGCGCCTTTCTGGGCTTTTTCATAAACCTTGGACCAGCCCACGTGGTCGGCGGTATGGAACTGCGGGTAGAGCCGTTGCAGCGCGTTACTGGAGGCTTCTATCGCCATCTCCTGCAGATCGTTGCCGAGGATTTCATTGCCGCCACCCTGAAAGACGCGGGCTCCGGAGAAGGCTTCTTCGAGCAGTTCACGAATCTTGCCTTCGGCGGTCTGCTTGGTGGTCTCCATGGCCGCACGAGCTTCGGTGCCTTCCGGAGTATTGGGAACACCGCGCTTATCCAGCGTGGCGCTGGCGGCCTTGTAATCGATGAGGTGGTGGCGGAGGTCATCAGCCGAACGCTTGGGAATGAACACAAAAACGGTCGGGGACTGATTGCCCGCTTGCCTTGAATCGGCCCGCACCGAGTTTTCGTCAATGCTCCAACCGTCGCGAACCCAGACGCAAATGCGCTGATCGGCATCGGTGGGAAGCTGGGCGTCAAACACCGGATAGATGTCGCGGGTGACCTTCGAGCCACCCTGGGTGAGGGAGAGCTTGCGCACCATCTCGCCGAATTTCTTGCGGATGCGGTCGTCGCGTTCGGCCTCGATACGGTGGGCCTCGTTGGATAAGGCGGCGCGCTGGCTCAGAAACTCATCACTCCAGGCCGCGCTTTCCTCGGTTTGAATGCGATATTCATCACCGACCTTCATCAGCAGTTCGCACTTGTCGAGCAATCCAGGCAACTTGCTGCGCAGGGCACCAGAGCCACGGGAAAGATTCTCAACCAGTAAATCGGCCAGGGTGTCGATAGTGGCGCGGATGCCAATTTCATTATTGCTGCTGGCGAGCTTGTTGATGAGAAACACCAGACCGCAGGCACGCCCCATGAGTCGTTCGTCATCCGACCCCTTGCTCCAGCTCATGGTCTTTTCGTGGACCTTGCGGGGCAGGATGCGCGACTGCAACAGCTTGTCGGCAGAATCAAAATAGAGATAGTCAGCCGGTACAACACTCCCCAGAGATTCGTTGAGATTGGTCTGAATGACCTTGTGAATCATACTGAGCTGGTTGCGGAGCTGACTGTCGGTTCCGGTTTGATCCAGAACCCGGAGGGTGTTTTCCCAAAAACGGCGACGCACCGGAAGAATTGGATAGTCCTGGGGGAAGAAAGCAATGTCGTCCTGCTGATGGCCGATGGTTGTGCCCGCCAGGTGCCGGGAGATCTCGCCCAGATTGGTTTGCATGATCTGCTCAATGGGCGTCTTGGCTTCCGGTTTCTTGGCCAGAATGACCTGACGAATGACCGCATCGACATCGGCATCGGAGAGTTCCACACGGATGGTGAAACGTCCTTCGAGCTTCTTCAGGTTGCTGGTACCGGTCACGGCCGTCTGACCGGTGCCGATGAAGAGGAGTTTGCCGCCAATGTTTTTGCTGCAGGCTTCCACCGCCTCCTGGACATCAATTGAGCGTTGGCTGTCTTCGCCGATGTACTGTTGAACCTCGTCGAGCACGACAAGCGTCAGGGGGAATTTGCCATCCTTCGTCAGGGCCTGCCGAATCGCCTTGAGCATGTCATCACTGGAGACGTCCTGAACGTAAGGATAGAGGTTGTTAAGGGTCTCGACGCAGGATACGGGTGATGAGAAGAGCTTTGGCTTGGCCTGAACCAAGGCGTCGTGAAGGCCCTCAGCCACGTAGAAGTTGTCCAGCTCTTCGTCCCAGTCGAAACCATTCTGTTCAACATGGGCGCGGACCTGATCATAGATGCCTTCGTGCTTGAGCCACATGACGAAGCGGGCAACCGGGTATTGCTCAGGCAAGCCAGCGGATTTGAAGATGATCCGCAGGAGTGCCAGACGGACACTTCCGCTTGCACCGGCTCCCAGCGTGCCGGATGCGGCGTGCAAGCCCCCATGGCGCTTGGCCTGGGTGCTCAGTTCCTTGAAATTATCAGTGATGCCTTGAGGCAGGTTGGCAATGCCGCGAGCCGTGGCTCCATCCTCGAAGACCGTGTCAACCCAAAGCGCTCGGAGCATTTTGACGAGGTGCGATTTACCTGATCCGTAAAAACCACTGACCCAGACAGCGGGTTGCTGTGCCTGGTCGATGTTTTTCAGGTAGGTCTCGAGGACGTGTGACATCCCTTTCTCGTATTGGCCGTCACAGACGAAGGTCTCCAACTCGTAACGGAGTACCGCCAGGGCCTGACTGGTCTTCTCGTCGTTAACGCTTGCCACACCCTCGTTGACCAGCTTTCGGGTGGCCGGATCTTTTTGGTAAATATCGCGATTATTCATCATCAACCCCTCGTTCAATATTCCTTGTCCGCAGTGATCGGTACGGCGAGATAGTTCCACCCGTCATAGCCATCCAACAGCCTGTAGTTGTTGTTTTCATAGCTGCCCGGGAAAAAGACCAGCAGCCGTCCCTTGACCATGGGTGCCAACTTGTCGACGACCTCTTTCACTTTCAGAAATCCGAAAAGCGAACCGACGCCTTTAATTGCCACGACGGAATCGGGTCCGATCTCGTTCTTTTGGAGGAAGGTCTCGAATTCATCGGTGATGAATGCGAGGTATTTCGGCAGCAGCGTGGAGAGCAGATGCGGCTTCTGAAAGTAGCTCTTGGCGTACCTTTGCGATTCGAGCCAAATGGCAAAAGTATCCGTCAGGTCGAACATGGCCCACTCATGGCCTGCCTGTCGCGTGACGATTTCAAATTCATCGACCTTGGCCCGCAGCCAGCGTTCCTCCGTTTCGTTGTAAACACAGAAGATCACGCGCTGTGCAGCAGCGGCATCATCGCGCCACGGAACGGAGATGTATTTGCTGTAGGACTGTATCAGCCGCTTAACTCTGCTCACGAAGCCACTCCATCTCTTCTTGATTGATCAGGTTCGGAAACAGAACCTCGATGATGTCACCCACGCGTTTGAACACGATCCAGCCTTTGCGAGAGGCCGATTCGGCAAGTTCAATGGCTTTGTCGAACGTGCAATCGAGCAACTTGGTGTATTCCGTTTGGAAAAGCGCCTGTCCTCTACTGCCTGCGAGATAGCCAAGGAGCAAAGCGTAAGAGACGCTCCCGGCGGTAGGATTAGCGCGGGAGCGCACTTTCCGGGCGCGTCCATAGAGGTGGCCGGACTTGGTCCACGTTGAATTGATATTTTGCGCCGTTGACTTCAGCGTCGCCTTGCTGAAGCGGCCAGGCTCTTGGCTGTCAATGAATTCCTCAAGAGACTCACGGGTAATCGTTGCGCCTTCCGGAAATTTCAGAATGAACGGTGCCGTAGACCGGAAAATGGAGTCCCGAGCGAATGTGCAGAGCAGCGCCAGCAATGGCTGTCCATCTATGTCTCGATTCCAAAAGTAGAGAAGAGCCCGGAAGAGGACGTTGGTGCGGTCAAGCGAGTAAAGATCAACGAGATGTCGATAGGTGAGCGTGCGGGTCTTACCAGAGCGCTTGCCCAGGCAGTTCTCATCATCTATCGCCTGGAGGTAATCGCTCTTCTCAGCCTCGGGCCGGTCGACATAGGTCAATAAGGCCCCCAGCTCCTCAAGCATCATGGTGCGAGAAGTATGAGCGCCTCCGCGTTCGAAGCTGAACCCGAACCGGGATAATTGTTTATTCTTTTCCGTCATGCTCACCGCTGGTCTCACTTGCTCCGCCTTTGCGAACCCACTCGTCGATTTCGTCTTTCTTGAATTTCCAGAGACGACCAATTTTGTGGGCAGGCATGGCTTTTTCGCTGATCCACTTGTAGACCGTATCTCGCTTTATGCCGAGATAGGCCCCAATCTCATCTACGGATAGCCATCTGTCTTCCATCGTCTTAACTCCGGGTGCTCGCCGCCATCTCAAACGGTGACAAAGCCAAATGTTTAAGGTTTGGGTGGTCTATACCCGTTTTCATCCGGTTTGGTCGGACTAAAACAGAATAAAACTACGTGGCGGACGAGAAAATGTCAAGGCAATGTTTGCCTTTTTAACCGAGTTTATACGAATGAAGTCCCTTTCCAGAGCCTTTCGGTTCGCTTGCCGGATAGACCTGGACGCATCGGCGACCCGTCGTAAATCCAGGCAGCGCAGGGCGTTCTGTTCACCAACACCGCCACCATCACCCGCTGGTACATGCTGTGTCCGCCGGGCCGAAATCCTTCCAGCCGGTCGATGGGCGGCAGGTCGCGTTGCGGGTCGGTGAAGGTCACCAGTTCCCCATGGATCAGATCCCAGTCACCGGTCGGGCGGCCGAAGCGTGCCGTGTCAATCTCCTGCTGCCTGCGGGCGTCCGTCAGTGGATCGGCGGTGCCTCTGGCCAGGATCAGCCCCTCCGGCACCTCGAGGGCCGGGAACCCGGCGTTGAGATGGTAGAGCCTGCCCCAGACCACGGCCGGTTCGATGCTGCGGGCCTGGGCGCAGAAGCGTTGATGGTTCCAGTAGCCCTGTTTCAGGGTGCCGTAGACGAAGAGCCGGAGGATGGTCTCGGGACTGTCTTCCGGGTTTGTGTTCAGCTTTACGGTGTCTCCAATGTTCATGCATTCACTCCTTCGGGCAGTGTCCCTTTGCGCTCCTGGGGGATGAAGCGGAATTCGCTGTTTTCGACGGCCCGCACATCCGCGTGGCGGATGGTGAGCATGGTCATGGGCGGCACCTCCAGCTCGCGCCAGCCCTTCTCTTTGTCCACGGCGAAGTCGATAAAAGCGTCGTCCGAGGCGTAGAGCACCACCCGGTGCTGGCGGTGGATGCGCAGGCAGAGCGGCTTGTTGCCCTTGAGCACGGTGATGGTGCCGGGGTCGAGGCGTGAGGCCAGCACGGCGCTCATCTGGCCGCGACAGAGGGCAAGCGCCTTTTTCAGGCCCTCCTGGTCGATGGGGCCTTCGGGCGCGAAGCGGTCGGCCAGGCGGAAGATCAGCTCGCTGTCCACCTCGGCGTAACGCGGCAGTCCGAGACGGCGGAACAGATAATCGGCGTTGTAGATGGTGCCGTTGTGGGTGCCGATGACGATCCCGGCCCGGATGGGATGGTTGTTGCGGTTGTTGAACTCGTTGCCCCGGGTGCGCCAGCGGGTGTGGCCCATGAGGATGGTGGTCTCGTTGTCGACCTGCCCGAGCAGCTCCTGGAACGGCTTCTCGTACACCAACTCGTGCGCCCGCATCGGCCGTTTGAAGATGCGGTGGCTGCCGTCGGTCTTGAGCCAGGCGAGACCGGAGGCGTGCGGGCCGCGTTCCTCGCTGTGCAGCAGCATGCGGATGAAGACCTCGCGCAGGAAATCCTTCTCGTTGGGCCGTCTGCGCTTGCGGCCGAGGATGATGCCTACTTGTCCGCACATGGAGCCGGGTCCTCCTTGTCGCCGAAGTTCTTTCCGAGAGGTCTGGTCCCTTCGAGGACGAAGGCCGCGTATTCACGACGGTGGTCGGCCAGCCACTCGGCCACCTCCGGATAACCCATCTCAGCGGTCAGGCGGGTCACCTCCGGGTGGTCGAGCATGTTGGTGCGTCCGGAGAGCCGCACCGTCTCCAGGGCTTCGAGGAAGCGTTCCGGCCAGGGGGCGCTGGCCTTGTCGTCGGGCAGGAACTCGATCAGGCTGTGCCGCGCCAGACGGGTCAGAAACTCGGCGGCCGCAGCGGCTGCATCCTCCGGCAATGGCTGGGTCGGCCCGCCTTCGATGCCTGAGAGCACCTCGGTCATGTAGTCCCGGGGTGCTCGGCTGGCGGTAAATGGCGTCTGGCCGCGCATCAGCTCGACAACTTCGAGGCAGTCGTCGGCTTGCAGGGTTTCCCCGCTGCCTGGGATCGGTTCGCCGTCCAGCGTGGTGGAGCGGATCAGAATCTTCATGGGGCACCTCCTTAAACAGTGAGGCCGGGAACTTGCCCGGCCTCGTTGGTGAGAGTAGTGGTTTCGTCCGGAAGGACGTCCTCCGGTTTGGGCCGTCCGTTTTTGAAGGCGGCGTCGCCGGGCATGTTGGCCATCAAATGCTTGCGGGCGGTCTTGAACTCGTCGCCGATCAGGCCGAGGTGGAGCAGGAAGACCCGGAAGTCGTACTTGGCGCTCTGGGGATCAAAATCCCGCTTGCGGCTGGAGGCGGCCCGGCCATTGAGCGCCTTGGCGGCGACGGCGAGGCAGAACTGCAGGTAGGCCTTGATCCGCCCCGCGTGGAGGGTCGCCTCGAACCAGCGGAACTCCACCGTGCCCCGGTACCAGACGTTGTGCAGGTTGACCCCGTGGTAGCGGCTGTTGTCGTAGTGCTGGGGCTGGCGGTTGTGGTAGCCGTACCAGATGCGGTTGAGCTGGTCCTTGGTGCGGGGGCGATGCTGTTCGATACGCTGGATCAGCTCGTCGCTGACCGGCCGGGTGTAGCGATTGAGCCGGTCGCGGCTGATGTCGAGGGCGTGGAGGATCAGCGGCTCCTGCTTGTAAATGATCTTGGCCAGGTTACCCAGGTGTCTGCCGTCGAAGGGCGCGGCGTCGATATGGATGTGAATGCCGCACTGGCTGTTGATCTTGCCTCCGGCGCGGCGGATGGCCCGGACCGCCTCCTGCAGTTGCGGGATGTCGTCGTAGCCGAGCACCGGGCTGACCACCTCGGCCCGCAGATGGGCCGGGACGCTGGTCAGGGAGGCGTCCCCCACCACCTTCCAGACGCGGCCGCGCAGGTCCTCGACCTCCCAGGGGTCATAGCTGCTGGGGATGCCGACATGGCGGACCGTGCCGCCTACCACCGAGTGGATGGCCCAGGCGATCTGCTCCCGGGTGCGTTTTACGGTCTCGATCTCGATCCCGTAGTGGATCTCTTTCAGGTTCATGCGTGCCTCCGTCGTTCGTGGCGCTTATAAGTCGTTGTCTGGCAAGGCTTTTCAGCCTCTGGCTACACCATGAATGAATGCTTCTTTCCGGACACAAATCAAGTAGAAGAACAGTCGAAGACGACATTTAACACGTTTATTTTCAATAACTTGCGAGCTTGGATGGATTGGGCGGCGCACAGGCGGCAGAAATCCCGGAACGGGCTGCCGTATCCGGGGTTTCTATGTTGGCGGTGGCAGTGAGCCGGTCAGCCGGAGGCGGTGTCAGAGGTGATCAGGCTGGCGTGCAGCTCGAGGTTGCGCGACTCATCGGCCCGCATCCGCGCCAGCAGCGCCGTGAAGGCTTCCGCTTCGTCGGTCGGGAGCTTTGATGCCCGTTCCAGCCGCGCCAGGCGCTGGTGCAGGTTCTCCAGCAGTCCCAGGGCGTGGTCGCGGATCAGGCCGTCGCGCTTCTCCTGCGGCGTGGGGATGAACTCGGTCAGGCCGCCTTTGCGTCGAACGATCATGGCCGTGCCTCCTTAGCTCAGGGTCGCGCCCAGCGAATGGATGCGCGGATAGATCAGCGGCGTGCCGGTCATCTCGGCCTTGTAGCGGACCTTGTTGCCGGTGTTGTCGGTGAAGGTGCGCACCAAGGTGTACTCGGTCCAGTTCTCGTCGATGGGCCGGGTGTCCTGAATGGTCATCGCCTCCCAGGTCAGGCCGCCGTCGTTGCTGGCGAACCATTGCAGGGTGGTGCCGCTGGGGATTTGCATCTGCACATAGGCCTTGGTCGATTCCACCCCCTGGGTCAGCTCGTTCTCGCGGGTCAGATAGGCCCCGGTGGTCTTGTTGAGGTAGCCCACCAGGTTGACGTCGCGGAAGTTGATGGCCGGGGTGTCGTTGGAGAGCGAGCTGCTCAGGCGTACGCGGATCTGGACCCGGGTGGCGAGGTTGGGCAGCCGTTCCTCCTCGGCGGGAACCATGGCGTCCCAGGTCACGCCGCCGTCGGTGGAGTATTCCCAGTCGAGGCCGGTGCCCTGGGGGATGGCCGAGTATTCGTCGAGGTTGATGTCGGAGAACTGCACGCCGGTGATCGGCTGGAAGCGGATCATCCCCTCGGACTGGAAGTTGTAGCCATAGATCTTCATCGCCAGGTCGGAGCCGTTGAGCGGCGTCCAGGTCTCGGCATTGGAGCTCTCCAGCAGCACACCTTCCATGTAGGTCTGCCGGGTGATGATGCCCCAGCGGCCCATCTTGCCGAGGGTGGCGGTGCGGACCTTGTAATTGGTGCTGTTGGTCAGCAGCACCACGGAATAGCTGGTGTTGGCCTCGGCGTAGAACGGGTCGTCGAAGCGAATGCGGGTCTCGCCGCTCAGGCTGATCTCGTTCGGGGCCAGCACCTTCTCGGCGAACACCACGCCGTTGGGCAGACCGGTGGTGACGCCGCGAATCTGCACGGTGACCGGGATGCTCGGGTCCCTGGCGGTGAACTGCAGCCCGATGCTGGAGATCACCTGGTTTTGGGTGAAACTGAAGGTCTGGGCCAGCGGATCGCGGGGTACGAAGATAGTCTGAGTGCGCCAGACCACCTGCACCACGGGCACGCGGATGATGCGGTTCTCGATGATGCGCTCGATGCGAGTAATGACCAGCGGATCGTTAATCTGCAGGCTGGCCCGGGCCGAGTAGACGCCGTCGGCCATCTCCACGATGCGGTTGCCGTTGCGGGCGTTGGTCGGAATGGTGAAGGAGGCGCTGACCCGACCGGCCTCGTCGCTGATCAGGTTGCTGGCCATCACCTGGCCGTCGCAGCGCAGCACGATGCCGGACTTGCTCGGGGTGAAGTTGATGCCGGTGACGGCGATGCCGGTCTGGCCGCGCCGCCCGAGGTTGGGCGTGATCTGCAGCATGGCCGGGGGCTTGTCGAACACCGCGTAGGGGTTGATGTTGCGCTCCTCGGACCAGTCGTTCTGCTCCACCAGCACGGTCTCGTTGCCCGGCAGCAGCACCAGGCTGCCGAAGAAGCTGGCGTTGCTGCCCGCCTGATCGACCGAGAGCACGGTGGAGTGCGGAATGCGGTCCGGCGCGACGAAGCGGGCGATCTCGTTCACCCGGGCGTCCCATTCGGCGTGGTAGATGTCCGACTGGGCGGTGTTCGAGAAGTCGTCCGAGTAGATGCCTTTCTTGGTCTGGGCGTCCCGGTTCTGCAGTTCGTTGTTCATCTGGTACTGGGCATCGTTGTACTTCAGATCCTCGACGTCCTGAATGATGTCGTGGATCTGGTCCATGGTGATGCGGGTCAGGCCGAAGTTGCGGATCTCCATGTCGGTGGAGTTGGGCGGGCAGTCGATGCTGCCCAGCCCCAGGGCGTTTTCCGGCACGATGGGCAGCTTCGGGAAATCGGCCGGAGCCCCTTCCAGCCGCTTGATCTCGGTGGTGGTGGCGTAAACGATGTCGCGACGGCCGAGGTAATAGTCGTAGTCCAGGCTGCAGTTGGAACCGTTCACCGGCTGGTCGCCGAGGCTGCCGCGCCCGAAGTTGATCACATTGAGATTGCCCAGCTCGAGCTGCACCGGCGACATGGTGAGTCCGGCCGTGTTGGTGGCGGGAGGCGAAGCGGTGCCGATCTCCTCGACACCGTCGTCGACGTAGGAGAGCGCCTCGCTGCCCAGTTCCATCAGTCGCTTGTAGTCGGTGCGTGCGCTGTTGGTGGCGGCCCGGTAGACGCGATAGCCGGTCGCGCCGCTGACCGGTAGCCAGGAGAGCTTGTTCATCTCCCCGGCGGTGGTGGCCCGGGCAACGACCGCAGCGGCGTTGAAGGCCGTCTCGCCGGTGGCGTTGTAGGCGGTCACCAGATAGAAATAGTTTCCGGCCGCCGGATGGTTGGCCTGTCCGAACCAGCCGCTGTCCACGTAGTCGGTGCCCTTGACCATCTGCTTGGTGTAGGTCCAGCGCACCGTGTAGGTGGTGCCGATGGCCGGTTCGTTACCGGAGCCGAGCCAGTCGACATGGTTGCCCGACTGCTGCCAGTCCACGCCCTCTTGGAAGATGGTCGCTCCCTGGCTGACCTCGAGGATGTCCACTACCGGATTGGGGTCGAGCAGGTCTTCGCCACCGCCCACCGAGCCGCGAGTGACGTTGCGGGTGATCTCGACGATGGCCTCCACCTGGGTCGTCTCCTTGAGCGGCGTGGAGTTGACTGGATAGCGGCGCTTGTTGATGTCGAAGGTCTTCTGCTCGCCGCGCACCGACTTGGTGGCGATGGATTTGGGCACCAGGGTCGAGGTGGGCAGATCGCGCTGATGCCGGAAGCCCTGGATGTAGGCGCGTCCGGCGTTGGTGATCGCCTCCACGCTGTCGTCGTCGACGCCGCCGATAAAGGTGTCGAAGCCACGCACCAGGTAGCTTCCGGCCTGGTCGAAGGTGCGCTCGGCCAGGTTCTGAATCAGGGAATTGAGCCCCTCGGCGGCGGCGAATGAGAGCTGATCCTCGGTGATCGAGGAGACGGTGATCCGACTGCCCGGCAGCGTGCCCAACAGATCCCGCAGGTAGAGGTTGGACTTCTCCTGCACCGTGGGCGTGACGTCTCCGCTCTCGCGCTCGAACTTGTAGATCGGGATCACCCGACGCTCGGCCACGTTGTTGGGCAGCGTCTGGCCGCTGGTATCCGTCGCCTTGAGAGAGAGAACCCATTTTTCCCGCTCGGCGGTGGGCTCGCCGGTGGCCGGATTGATCAGGGCCGGGTCCTGGGTGTAGCCGTAGTTGTACTTCAGCAGCTCCACGTAAACGTAATCGGCTCCGCTGGCGGTGGCCGGATCATAGGTCAGGGTCGCGCCGCTCACCTGTTCCAGATGGCCGTCGATGTAGACCACGCCCGGGGCCAGGGTCAGGACGTTGGCGGCCGCGCTGACCTCGAGGCCCATGATGATGGAGCCTTCCTTGAACAGGATGTCGGCGATCTTGCGCCGCTCCAGGTTGATGATGTCCTGCTGTTCGTTGAGTTCGGAATCCAGCAGGTCGCGATCCTGATGGTAGCGGATGCGCTTGTAGTTCTTGGTCGGGTCGAATGTCTCGCGTGAGATGCTCATGTTTGAATCCTCCAGTTAGATCTTGATGATCCCGACCAGCTCCACGCGGGTGTCGGAAATCTTGTTGAAGTCGGGAATGTTCTTCACCTCGTACAGGTAGCCCGGGCGCAGCACCTCGCCGGTCGGGTTGGTGTCCTGATGGAACACGCCGCCCATGGCGAGATCCCCGGTGACGCTGACCGTGTACTGCACGTCGCCGCCGAAGAAGCCGTATTCGCGGATGGTGATGCCGTTGGCCTCCGCCTCGTCGAAGCGGAAGAAGATGCCGATGGTGTTGGTCTCCTCGCCGGTTTCGAGGTAGCGCACGCCGTTGACCAACAGCGCCCCTTCGGCGTCCTCCTTGAGGAAGGTTCGCTTGTAGTAGCGCTTGCGGGCGCGTTCGTTTCTGAGCCCGGTCTGGCCGATGTCCGGCGCGGGCGGATTCTGCGGGTCGGTGAAGCTTGTATCCCCGTCGCCGATGGCGCAGTGGGTGATGCCGTCCACGGCCTGGCCGAGGAGGAGTTTGGCCGTCAGTATCCGGCCGGTTTTAACGATGAGTCCCAGTGCCATTGCTGTTCTCCTTTAGGTCTGAATTTCGTGGTCTTGATCGATGAGCACCGCGAACAGGATCTGGCTCGTGTCGGCCAGCAGCCCGGCCGGGATCGCGATGCGCTGAACGGTGTCGGATCGGCTGATGTGTGCGCCGGACGTCCGGAAGCTGGTGTCGATGCTCCGCAGCCAGGGGCGCGTCACCCGCACCGCCGCGACGGCATCGACGCCCAGACGGCCATGGACGACGAGCCACAGGTCGGCGCTCCGGTTCAGGCGGTTGTTCACGCGAAGCGCGAGGTCGGATCGTCGTTCGAGCCGATGGGCGACCCGCACCGCGCTGTCGGCCCGGATCATCACCGTGCGCCTGGCCGGTGCTCCGGAAAACAGCTCGAAAAGCGCTCCGGGTTGCGCCGCGCCGATGGCGAGCAGATCCGGCCGCCGGATGCCTCGGCGGGTGGTAATGGATGCCAGTTGTCCCTTATGCACGGCCACGGCGAATCCTCCCGCTGAGCTTGAGCGCCTGGCCACGGTTCATGGGCACAAGCGTTTCCGGACGACGCTGGCCGGTGATCGTAGTGATGGGTTTGAGATTTCCGCTTTGCGTTGCCATGGCGTTACTCCTTCACCGCGCACCAGCCGCCGGTGGTCAGGTTGAACACGCGGTAACTGTCCGTTCCGATTTGAATAGTGTCTTCCGAGGCGACATTGCCGCCGCCCACGGCGAAGACCTCGATGAGTTCGCCGCGCAGTTCCTGGTAGGCGGCGGAGCCGGACATCGAGGCGAGCCAGGGAAAGAGGATGGTGGTGCCGTAGCGCATCTCCGGATCGGTTTCGCCCTGGAGCCCGCCATTTGCCGCACCGCAGCGACCCTGCTGGCCGGAGGCGGAAGTCCAGCCGTCGAACTTGTTCACGGCGTAGAAAGTGCCCGGCGCGTTGTAGTAACTGTTTATGACCGGCTGCGGGTCCTCACCGATCTTGGCCCCCGAGGCGTAATCCCGAACGAGGGTCTCGACGGTAATGGTGTTCGGCGTGGTGGCGGTGTCGATGGCGCTCACCCGCACACGTTCGATGCCCGCGTCGTCCTTGATCACATAGTCCTGTCCGGGGGTGACCACGGTGGCGTCGTTGACCTGAAGCACCACGCCGCTTCCGGCGGTGACCGCCGCCTGCGTGAGCGCGACGGCCCCGGACCAGAAGCGTTTCAGCAGTCCGCTGTAATGGCCGTAGTAGGTGGAGACGAGCTTGGTCACCACCAAGACGTGGTCCAGATCGGCGAACAGCCAGAAGATGAAGTCGGCGCTGTCCTCCACCCGCAGATAGGTGTAACTGGTGTGCGAAGCCTCGTTGACGCCGGTGTGGGCGGTCGCGTTCCAATACTGGAATGCGGCGACGTGAATCCGCCCGGAGGTGGTGCTGATACGGAACTGCAGATAGACGTCCTCAGCTCCGGATTCCCCGTGCGATTTGAAGACGAAATACGGCTGCGGGTCGGCCGACTGATCGTCGTGCAGGGTCCATCCGGTGGTGGTCACCAGAAAGGTCCGCAGTTGATTGAGCAGGTCGAGCCGACCGTGGGCGAGTCCTTGAATGCTGTGGTATGCCATGGCGGCCTCCTTAGAGAATCGGGTTTTCCGTGCCGGTCAGGCGCAGCTTGATGTCGAGTTTGTTTTGCACTGGGGTGCCCGGGAGCACGGTGCAGCGCCGCCAGAAAGACAGCGTCTGCTGGAATGCCTTGTCGCCGAGATTCAGCGGTGCGCCCTGGGTGGCGGTGTCGAGTCCGGCCTGGGCCAGGGCCAATCGGTACCAGACCGCTTCGTCGGTGCCGGTTTCGTCGATGGGATCGAGCACCAGTCCGGTGTAGTCGTAGCCTGAATAGACAGTCGTCCCGGCGTCGTGCGCGGCCGGAGCGGTGTTGGCCACGCCCCGCTGAACGGTGAGATTGGCGGTGCCGCCGCCGCTTTCGACGAGCATCTGCTCGCCGTCGATGATGATGAGTTCGCCGTCGGCAAAGCGCGGTTCGGCCAGGGCGATGGAGGTCTGCGTCGCGTCGATGGCCGAGGGGAGGCTCGTCTGCTCGTTGGCGACGTAGAGCTGCCGATCCTTGATGTCGCCGTCGGTGCCGTTGTAGCTCTCGGCCTCGGGGCGGCTGAAATCCCCCTCGGAAATCTGCTGAGTCAGCGCTTCGTCAAGATAGAGGTGAATCGCCATGGGTTCTCCTTCAGGTGGGCCACTGGGTGGCGCGATAGTTGTTGGTGGCGGCCTCGAACCCGGCCTGCGTCGGCGCATGCAGATCCTGCTGACGGAACAGCCAGCGGTAGGACGGCCGCGACCAGCGGAATCCGGCCTGGTTGAGGCGCATGCGGCTCACGCGCATCGGGCGGGTCCGGTCCACGGAAAGGCGCAGGCCGGTGGTGTTGAGCGGGCTCGCGCCCAGCTTCATGGTCTCGACCCGATGGCGCTGGAGAGAACCTGTGTCCACGTAGACTTCAAGCGAGGCCCGTTCGCCGGTCAGATTCGCATTGCTCAGATACCGGGTGTTCAGGGTGTTCGCGTTGAGCTGGAACACAGGCCCTCTCCGCCGCCATCGGTCGATCCGGTCGACAGCCAAAGTGACGTCCGCGTCGCAGCCAGCGGTGGAGGCGAGCAGCAGATTGCTGATGCCGCCCTGGTTGGCGGTGAGATCGAGACCTTCGTTGAGCCTGGCGCGGCCAAGTTGGAAACAGAGGCGGTGCCGAGATTCCAGAGGCAGGCGCAGGTCGTACTTGGCTTCCGCCCGTTCGACCGGTTCCGCCTGCGTGTCGAAAAAGAAGTCCTTCTGCCGAAAGCAGTAGCGCAGCTCGGTCTCGCCATGGGTCAGCGATTTGCGGTTGAGATGGCTTTCGCCGAGCCCGAAGCCGCTTTCCAGCACATCCCCTTCGAAGTCGCGGCCGGTGTAGATGGGCGTACAGAAGGAAACCCGATCCTCGCCGACGCGGGTGTACGGAAGCCGCCAGTCGTTGAGGGCCTTGTGGTTCAGGCGCATCCGGTTCTGGCTGCCGTGAAAACGGGAGACCTTCACGGTGGCCCGGTCGATTTCCGGGAGCATCTCCGTGGTACTGGTGAGTTGCAGCAGCTCCCAGGCCCTCTGCTTGTTGGTCAGGTGACGGCAGGAACCGAGCGAGGAGCGGCTAAGGACGAAGGTCTCGTCGAGAAACGCCAGCACGATCCGTCGCACGGCGTTGGCATGCCCGAAGTCGAGCATCGCGCCGCCTTCGATCCATTCCAGGAGGAACTGGAGCCAGAAACAGCGCGTGCCCGCCGGGTGGTGAAACACCAGGGCGTCGCGCAGCCCCTCGGTCTGGTTGAGACACAGCACGCGAAACACGCCGAGGCTGAACACCAGCCCGGGCAGCTTGGCGTTGCTGAGTCGGGAGCGGGCATTGAGACGCAGCGCCGAGCGGAAGGTCTCCTGGAGTTCCCCCTGCCAACCGAGCGCGTTAAAGTCGCGTTCGATGGCCGGAATGGTGCCCTTGCGGCGATAGATTTCGACCGCCTCCCGCACGCGGCGGCGCTGGCAGTCTGGCGAACAGGTGCCGTCCACTTCGAGGCCGACGAGCCTTGCCAGCAGCGGCAGAAAGCGCTCGTCGCAATGATCCACATCGAAGATGGTCGGGAAGTCGTCGATGGCCTGCTTGAGCTCGTCCAGCGTTCCGGCGGGAAGGCTCAGAAAGGTGCGCAGGTCACCGGCCTCGTCGTTGTGCTCGTAAAGCGGCGGCAGCAGGCCGAGCAGATTGTCCTTGAACCAATCCGACATCAACCGGCCCTCCGCAGATCGAGGTTGACACTGCCGAGAACCGGGATTTCGCCGTGGCGCAGCTCGATGTCCTGCTGGGGCGCGTAGAGATGCATGTGGCTGACGCCACGCACGCCATCGATCAGCGCCACCAGGTCGGAGAAGTGAATGGTCTGACCGAAGGAGACTTGGTCAAAGGAAAAGAAATCGGTGAGCGCGGTTTCGATGCGGCTGCGCACGTTTTCCAGCGGTTCACCGGGCCAGATGTAGACCTCGGCGTCGATGGAAACGGGCCGATAGATCGGGTCGAACAGGTTGATCTCGACCGTGATGACCTTGCGGCGTTCGAGAAACTCGGCGAGGTCCCGCTTGAGCAGCGCCGAGGGCATTCCGCCGCCGTTGGGGGCGATGGCCAGTTGAACGTTGTAATAGCGGATGTTCTGACAGGCATTGGTGTCGAGCACCTTGGCCTTGGCGACGCCTGGGTAACCTTCGGCGAGCGCCTGGTAATCCTCCAGGGTGACGGCTTTCCAGAGACTGCGCAGCTCCGCCGGTGCCTGTCGGCGGGCGTGTTCGAGGGCTTCCCGCGAAGCGCCGCCGGTGGCGGGTACCGGGTTGGTGGCGGTCAGGGAGACCTGGCCGCCGTTCAGGTAGACCGGGCTCAGCAGTTGGGTGATCCGGTTCGGACCGAGATTGCCCTGGTCCCCGATGGTCTGCAGATAGCTGACGGCGATGGCGCTTCCCTGAGCGGGTACAGCGCCGCTTTGTCCGTCGCCGAAAATCAGGGTGGAGATGTCGAGGGCGTCCAGGTCGGCCATGAAATGGCGGCTGTCGGCCAGGCTGTCCTGGAAGTGATCGACCTCGCTCCAGGCGTCGTCCCCCACCGTAACGGTGATGGTGCCCTGGGCGATGACGTCGCCGGTCAGGCGGATGCGCTGGAATGGCAGCCCCGTCGAAGTGAAGGTCTCGGTGCGGCGCACGCCTTGCCGGGCCGGGATGTCCACCGAGAGTAGGCCTCGCGGGAGCAGGCCGTCCTCGACCGTCTCGAAATCCGCCTCGCCGTCACTCAGCAAGGCGCGGCAGGCCGTTCCCGCCGGAATGGTCAGATCCTTGCCGAGCGGGGCGGAGAGCCGGAAACGCAGCGTGGTGGTGGAGGCCACCGGCGAATCCAGCCGGTAGCCGATGAGCTTGCAGAGGTTGATGACGTTCTGGCGCTGGCGGGCCGTGGGCAGAAAGGCCTCGGCCGCCTGGGCGTCCAGGTAGTAGGCCAGCATGTCGCCCACGCCGCAGAACAGATCGAGCAGGACGACGCCGAGATCGGAGTGGTTGAAATCGGTCCAGCGGTCGGTGAGCTGCGGGATCTTCGCCAGCAGCTCCTGACGGATCGATTCGTAATCCTTGTTGATGTATCCGATGCTTGCGCGGCCCATGGTCTCTCCGGTTTTCGGCGGTTATGCGAGAGCGCCTGATGCTCTCGCCACGCCGGTTACTTACCGGAAGGGGCCTGGATGTGTCGGAGGCGGGATGCCTCAGAGCGGGCCGCGCAGTTGCCAGACGGGATTGGGCTGCCCGGATGTGTTGTTGAGGTAGTGGGATTCCTTCTTGCCCTCGAAATAGAACAGACCGATGCGGCCCGGCTCCAACGTGGTGATCCGGTGAACGGTGCCAGCGGCGTTGTCTTCCGCCTGGCTCTGGGTGTCGAAGCCTAGACCGCTCGCGGCCAGATAGAGGGCGTGCTCGGCCTGGGGCGCTTCTGTTTCTGGCGCTCCCTCGAACGTCAGGTAATGGCCGTGGTTGTCACCCGGATCGCTGACGATCCACTTGCCGTTGCGGTCCTGAAAGGCTCCCTCGATGTAGGCGACTTCGTATTCCCCGGCTGGCCAGATCAAGGAGTCGTCCGGATCGGGGCTCATCTCGGCCGCGTCGAACCAGAGCAGATTGAACAGCGTGCGCACGTCCGGCGACAGGCGCACGCTGCGCACCGGCGGCGGTTCTGGCTCGGGCTCCGGCTGGGGATAGCTGGGCGCGGGATTGTTCGGGTCTTCTCTGTAGAAGGGATAGACCAGGTTGCCGTCCACCTGGCTCTGGATCACCCGGTAGGCGATATGCACCAGTAGCAGGTTGCCGTCGATGTTCAGCGGCCGGTCGTCGAAGTGTACCTCCGTGATGATCACCCGCTTTTCCCAGCGCTTGATGGCGTCGATCACGTAATGGCGCAGCAGGCCCTTGAGCACCTCGTCGTTCTGTTCGAACACCAGATCCTTCAGCCGGGAGCCGAACTCCGGATTCATGAACCGTTCGCCGATCCGGGTGCCGAGGATCTGCAGGATGCTTTCGCGGATATGCTCGTGCTCCCGCGAGGTGGCGGTCGAGACCTGGGTGCCGCCGGATACCGACTGAAACCGGAACGGGTAACGCAGCCCCTTGCCGAGAAAGTCGTAGCTCATCAGTTACGCTCCTCGCAGTCGAGGCCGCACTGTCCCGAGCAGCCATTTTCCGGTGCGCCGTCGTCGATGGCTTCTCCCTGGAACCGGACCACCAGATCTAGACCGCTCTTGAGTCCCAGATGGATGGTTCCGTCCGCCTCGATCAGCCCGCCGTGGTCGGACTGGCCGCACTGGAATCCTTTGGCTCCGCCGGAGAGCAGACGGACAGCGATGGTTTCGCCGATGCCCTCGATGCGGCCGATGCCGATGATGTCGATAGGTCCGGCCGGATTGATGAGGGTGATGAACCGCTCCCGGTGATCGACGTCGAGACGGATGCCCTCGGGTAGATCCACCGCGAAGCGTTCCGCGCCCATGGCGGTCGGCTCGATCCCGGCAGGCAGTCCGCTGACACCGGCCGCCTCCTGGGTCGAACGCAGATAGGACTCGGCCAGGGTGTAAAGGCGTCCCGGGGCGACCTCGATGGCCGTGCCGGGTCCGGGGGTGACGACGTGCTGTTCCCCTGCGTCGATAACGCAGATTCGCTGGTCATCCGTGGTCCGCAGGATCATGCCGTCGGGCAAGGTGAAGAGCCGGTTGCCGTCCGGCAGATCCCTGGGTTCGGTGCCCGCAGGCAGTTCGACGAAGGGATAGAAATCGGGCTCCGGCTCGACCTGTACCTGATCCAAATACTCCTGGGTCTTGGCCTGCTGGGCCTCCAGATAGGCCTGGGCCTGGCCACGCATCGCCTCCGAGGCGGCGTGACCGGCCTCCAGCAGCGTGCGGATGCCGGAAAGCTCCTCACGGATGCCGGACAGGTGATCGCAGAGCGCCCGTAGCACATACTGCTGTTCTCCGGAATCGGTCTGTTCGATGGTGGCCTGCAAGTCGGCGGGTTCTTCGGAAATCATGGACAGCCTCCGTTACATGCCGACGTTGGCGGGTTGGGATTGATAGCTCATGGCGTTGACCGGCGTCACTGTCCCGGTCGTGCCGTCGATTTCGAAGACAGTCCAGACCGTGCCCGGGGCGTTGGGAACGGTGAAGGTCTGCTCACGGCCATCGCTCAGGAATACCTTCACCGATGCTCCGGACTGCGCCAGGCCGGTACTCGGATTGGCGTTGCGGTTGGTGTAGTCGTGGACCGCGTAACGGTAGACGCCGGGGATGAGCCGATGGATGGTGATGGTCTCCGGCCCGTAGGAACTGGTGTCGTCCACGTCCAATTCCGCCGCCTCGTTTTCGATGGTGTGGGAATAGAACACATGGAAGCGGTCGCCCGATGGCGTCGGTCCGGTGAGATGGGAATCAAGATCCCGGGGGTTGAGCCCCCACTGCAACACGATGCGGGCGACCTGGCCGTCGAGTTCGGGCGAGAGAACGATCTGGATGTCGCCGGAGGTGTTGGGGTCGGCGTTCACCCAGCCATGCCAGGCGATGTATCCCGGCGCGGTGACCTCCACGTAATAGAATCCCTCGGGCACGGACAGCTCGAACCTGCCATAGGCGTTGGCAAAGGTCTGGAACGCCGCCGGGCCGGTTTCCGAGCGGCGGAATTCGATCAGCGTGTTGCCGACACCGCTGGTGTTGAGGGCGTTGACCACCATGCCGCTGAGGAAGACCGATGCTCCGCTGGCAAAGTCCGGATGGTCGGCGAACCAGGACGGATCGCGAACCTCCACCAGTACATGACGGAGGCTGTCCCGGACCGAGGATCGCCAGACCATGAGCACGGCATTGCCGATGGTCCAGCCGCAGCGAACGACACCGTCCGGCCCGATCTCCGCGACCTCCGGGTTGCTGGAGGCAAAGACCGGGGCGTCCACGTCGCCGCGCAGGGAGAGCGGAACCCGTTGCTCGAACTCGCCAGCGGAGAGCCGAATGGAGCGAGGCTGTACCTCCCAGTGGTTATAGGCTGACGCGGTATCCGTCATGAAGGAACCTCCACCGGTGCGGAGACGCCGCCGCCATAGACCTCGACCTGGACGTGACGCAGGCTGAGCCGCTCGGGCGAATCCCAGACCAGGATCATGGCCGCCCCGGGAACGAAGCCGCACTCGACATTGCCGTCCTCATCGACACTGGCCACGTCGGGATTGGACGATTCGAACACCGGCGCTTCGGGTAGACCACGGATCGAGAGCGGAATGCGCTGGACGAATGGGGATCGCGAGACCCGGATCAGTTTCGGGAAGACTTCCCAGTATTGCGGTTCCTGCGGCTGTTCGAGATTGTTCATGGCGGCCCCCTCAGTTGTCGATGGTGTCGGGACTGCCGGTGACGATGATGGCTCCGCAGGCGGTGATGTCGCCGATGCGGGCGTTGGGCAATCCTTCGGTGATGGTGTCGAAGCTGCCGGTCACAATGGGCGTCACGCCATGCCCAGGGATGGGACAGACGTGCAGATCACCCATGCGGGCGACCGGCATGCCGTTGTCCAGCGTCCGGCTCGCCCCGGTGATGATGACGCCGCCGTGACTGCTGATGTCGCCGAGTCGCGCCTGGGAGCTCATGGGTTCACCTTCAGCAACAGATGGATCAGAAAGCCGACGAGTCCGCCGATGGTGCTGCCGATGGTCAATACTAGGCCGACGATCTTCCACATGGTCTCGGTCCCCATCTTGGAGCCGACCCGGGCATGCAGCCGGTCGATCTCCTCGGCGTGCCGGTGCAGATCGGAATAGATCGAGCGGACCAGCACCTCGACGTTTTCCTTGTCCGATTTCTTCTCGATTTCGCGCTCGATCTTCTCGAGACGATCCTGGATTTCCCGGCGGTGACTTTCGAGGATGCTGCGGAATTCCTCCCGCCAATGATCGAAGGTCCGGGCCAGCAATTCCTCGCTGGCCGAAAGTCCGGAGGGCGTTGTTGTTCTTTCTCCCATGCGATGCTTCCTTCAGGTGTTGATCAAGACAGTGTTCGTCGAGCGAATGATGATGTTTCCGGCCACCCCATCCATGAACACGAGGCTGCCGGACTTGTCGGTGGCGCTGATGCTCTCCTGACCGGGCGCGGCGTTCATGCGCACCACCTGACCGGCCTTGTCGGTGAGCCGGATCTGTTCGGCGGCGGCGGTGGAATCGACGAGAATTTCCTGAGTGCCGTTGAGTCCCCAGATGTGAACCTTCTCCCGGCCCTTAGTGGTATCGATGAGGATCTTCTGCCAGCGGGAGCGGCCCTTGTCGCACGAGAGGATGTGGACCTTCTCCTTGTCCTGCCAGGCTTCGAGGATCACCTGCTGGCGACAGAGGTCGGTGAGCTGGATGCGGGCGCGGGAGCCGACGATCTGCGAGGCGATGTCGAGCTGGTCGCCTTTCTCGGCGTCCTTCGTGCCGCGCCGCAGGGCGTTGCCGCTCTGCATTTCCGGCTTCACCTTCCCTTCCATGGTGAGGATCTGTCCGGCGCGGTCGATGATCCGCAGCAGCTCGTCGCCGTCGCGGTCATCGGCCAGGATGGTGTGGCCGGTTTCGGTCTTGAGCAGGACCTTCAGGCGCGGGCAGTAATACGGCGGATGGCCGTGGTACTTCTTGTGTTCGAGATCGTCATGCCGGTTGGCCTGATGCTCGACCTTGTCCTCGCAGTCATGGCAGAAGGCATTCGCGCAGGTGCGCTTGGATTCCTCGGGCTGCTCGCCGGGATTGCTCCTGGCCAACCAGACCCCGGTCCAGATCGGATACTGGACGACGCCGCCCTCGAACTCGGCCCAGACCGAGGCACCTTCCTCGGGGACCAGGAACATGCCGGTATCGTCGTTGCCGCCGTAGGGGAAACAGGGAGCGGCCCATTCGGACCAGTTCTCCCGCCCGCTGCCGAGCACGGCGGGGATCTCCAGCCGGACCCGGCCAAGGCGTTCGGGGTCGTTGTTGTCGCGCACGAAGGCCCGGTACTTGCCGTACCAGCGGTTGCGGTAGCGCTCCTCGGATTGACGGTCGCGGGTTTCAAGCATGCTCCGTCTCCCGTTTTCGACTGGTGTCCCAGGCCAGCCAGCCGCCCAGGCGAACCGCCCAATACATGACCTGCCTTTTCCACAGAGGCACGCCCAGGGCCGCCATCAGTTCGAGAAAGACGCGGTCGGCAGCAAGCCGCGAGACCTTGCCGGTGTGGTAGAGGCAGTCGTGAACGACGGCCGCCGGGGAATATCTCCCCCAGGGCGGCACCACGCGCCAAAACAGGCGCGGCACCGAGGCGAAGTCGGTCTCGAACCCGGCGGGCACTTCGATGATGCGGCCAGCGCCGGTACGGACACGGAACGGTTGAGTCAGCCTGGCGGTCATTCCATTGGGAAGTATCTCCACCCGAAGCGGCCCGGAGAGACCCAGCGCGGTGCCGGAAAACAGGGTCTTGGTTTCGG